>ERZ779840.348-NODE-348-length-56837-cov-13.081311_pt1 | contig 56837 bp, 49 predicted proteins | sample MGYA00511561_ERZ779840 | MGnify/ENA primary metagenome ERZ779840 (study PRJEB29588, sample SAMEA2162036) | human gut metagenome | biome: human gut; feature: human-associated habitat; material: faeces | place: Denmark | collected 2008/2010 ...
AACATCAGAAACAGTCTGGGCATATTATAGTTCTTGGTGTGGGAAGTTTGAGTTATTGATCCAAAATTTGAAAATTGAGCTTGCATAAAATGCCAGAAAGATGTATATTATACTTTACAAGGTAGTTTTTATTACTACGTATATTATTTTCTTTTACCACTTATTGTTATATGCACAATATGTCATTTTTTTATTACAAAACTTGACACTGTAAAACACACTATCCGCTTCTGAGCGAAAGCAGATAGTTCCAATGGCAATCGCCTTTTCATGATAAACACTTAGAAATGGGGGATATTATGACGACACTTACAAATTCACAATCTTATCCGGGTGCTGCCGCTATTTCACAATCTCCGGCTGTTTCCCACACAACATTCCGCTTAAAGGATCCGGCCAGTGCTATCACACATTTTATCGGGATGATTGCCGCCGTCTCCGCAGCACCATTTCTGTTAGAGAGGGCTGCCCAGGCTGGTCAGATCAAAAGCATGATATCCAGTCTCTTGTTTATTGTGAGCATGATCCTGCTGTATGGTGCCAGTACCTTTTACCATGCAATTATTACCAATGACAGGGCAACGCTTCTGCTGAAAAAGCTGGATCACATTATGATCTACTTCCTGATCGCCGGAAGCTATACCCCGGTCTGCATGCTGGTTCTGCCTTCCTCCATCGGTACACCTCTGTGTCTGATCATCTGGGGGCTTGCCCTTGCGGGACTGTTCCTCACGGCAGTCTGGGTGGATTCTCCAAAATGGCTGAACTCTACCATTTATATTGCCATGGGCTGGCTTTGCATTTTTGCAATCCGCAGCATTTACCACTATATGTGCCCACAGGCTTTCTTCTGGCTGTTTGCAGGCGGCGTGATCTACACCATCGGCGGCGTGATCTACGCCTTAAAACTCCCTATCTTTAACCGGCTTCACCCGGGCTTTGGCGGCCATGAGATCTTTCACCTCTTTGTTATGGGCGGCAGCCTCTGTCACTTTATTATGGTGTATAGTTATCTATTAAAATAACGACCAATATTTTCTAAAAGCATAAAAAAGGCAAAACCAGCGTTTTGCCCTCCAAGAATTGCTTCGCAATTCTCGTTGGCTCCCCTCTACGCTACGAGCATTTTCCTATACACGGCAAAAAAGAAGCATTCCCGAAAAATGCTTCTTTTTTACCGTATTATATTTTATCTCATATCAAATTGCAGCTCAGTGATTCTATCATCTCCCGGCTTGCTTTCACTACTTCATCTCTACCAGCTCAATATCCTGCGTCCAATCATAATACGGACTGATATCCTGTGCCACGGTTTCCAGATTGACTCTGGCAGTACTGAATACTGTCAGATTACGCTCCTGATATACCGGAATCTCTACCGCCCAGTCCATGATCTTTTCGTAGCTCTGTGCATATAATGAAATGCTCTTTTTGAGCTGTACTGTATGCATACTGTCCTCGATATACTCGTCCAGATCACTATCTTTGATCCGGAAATAATTACGGCTTCCTGCCTTCTTGTCCTTCTTGAGATGACTGTGATACATCGCATACATATCTCCATTGACGGAGGTTTCTTCCTTGCCGCACCAGATCTGAGCAGTTCCCTTCTGCAGATGCCGGGTAAGTTTTTTCTTGCTGCATCCCTCGCGAAGCTCCAGTTTTAAGCCAATCTGGCGAAACAGTTTCTGGGCATTTCTTGCTATCGTAAGCATCCCCTGTTCCTGCGTATCCCCCGGAATATAAATAACATATTTCTTTTGGGTGTTTTCCGGCATCTCCGTTACCACTCCCTTTTTCACCTTAAAACCAGCTTTCTTTAAATATCCGGCCGCAGCTTTGCATGCCGCCTGTGCACGCTCGTCTACACTCATATTACTGTTATAGATCACATTGCCATCTATGTCTTTATTAAACGCCTGTTGATACTCCTCATCCTCTTCCTGCGGAACGGACCAGGATATCCGGGATGCCGGATAATCAATCACTGCTGCACCTTTCTGGCTGATCTCCACCATATTGCCTCTGTTACAACTGAATAGAATAGCAAAAGCCTTGCGTAGATTCTTGGAACGTGTACTGTCCGGTTTTCCGTCTACACATACCTCCCGGGCATTCATGCCTATATAATGATAATAATCACCATCCCATAATTTGCCACCATAGACACGACCGGTCAGCTTGCCACTGGAATTCTCCTCCGTGATAATATCCATGACACTGTTCGATGCACTCATATCCACGACATCAAAATCACCATTGGTCAGAGCCTCCAGTTTCTGCACGTCCGATGATCCTTTCACTTCCTTTAACTGGATAAATGCCGTCTCAGGACATCCGCGATAATACTTTTCATTGGCCTCATAGTAGACAATGCCTTTTTCATATTTAATATATCGATAAGGCCCTGCTCCAAAAAGTGCATTCTTCTTTTTGATCAGACTGGAAATATCTCCCTTCGGAAAGCCAAAGCTTCCTGCAAGCACATTGAATTCCTTCTTATTTCCATAAAACTGCACGGAACAGACCGGTATATTTAATGACATTAACGCATTACGGTCATACCCTTTTACCGTAACCTTCACCTTGTAATCTGCCAGTTTTTCAATGCCTTCGATATCAATGGAACTCTTTTTACGATCCTTTTTCGCACCGGAAACTCCGCGGTACTGCTCCAGCCCAAGGATTGGCAGCGATCCGAAGGTTTCTGCCCCTTTATAGCTGCTGTCCGCAAATGCATACATGGAAAATATCACATCATCGATCGTAACCGGTGATCCATCACTAAAGGTCAGATCCTTTCGCAGGGTAATAATATACGATGTGATATCCTTCTTTTGATCCTGCCGTATTTTAATATTAGCCGGTCCCTCATACTGGAAAGAATCCCCGTTAAAACGGCGTTTCTCCCCCTGGATCGCATGCTTTACCACAGCACCCTCCCTGTCGAAGGTCAACAGGCGCAGCTGCGTCAGATCCACAACTCTCTGATCGGCTTTCCCGGTTACCGCAAATGGATTAAACTGCTTGTCTAATGTATCACAGGCAAGAACCAGTGGCACATCCGACTTATCTTTTCCCTTTCCTCCCGCCTCAACCTTCGGCAGTGTCGTTGCCTTTTCCGAGGACACATCCTCCGTTGCTGCTGGTTTATCCTTTTTATCTTTATTGCCGGAACATCCGGTTCCACTGACCGATACACACACGATCAGTGCCAGTGCCAGCCCCTTTTTCCATAAATGACGCATAGGTACCTCCCAAAATCATATATATTCTTCTCCATACTTTTTAGAATACCACACAAACGATTTTTGGGCAACCCAAAAGGGCTGCCTGACAGTTTTCTGCCAGACAGCCCCATATACAATGAGAAAGAGAGGATCATTGTACTATCAGGTCCTGCCGGATATCCCTATCCGGGGTACGAGGGGCATCAGCCCTTTACGCTTCCCAATGCAACACCCTGTACAATATGTTTTGAAAGTATCAGATAAACGATGATAACCGGGAATATAGAAAACGCGATCATCATGTAAACCTGACCCATATCAAACTTCAAAAAGTCTGCACTACGCAAGTTCGCAATCAATACCGGAAGTGTCTTTTTCTTGTCATCCGTTAAAATAAGGGATGGAATGAAGTAGTTATTCCAGCTTGTTACAAATGAGAAGATTGCCTGTACTGCAATTGCCGGCTTCATGATCGGAAGGATCATCTGATTGAAGGTACGGAACTCTCCGGCACCATCAATACGGGATGCCTCGATAATCTCAATCGGCAGTGATGACTCCATGTACTGCTTCATGTAGAAATACGTTACCGGTGAAGCCACAGCCGGTACGATCAATGGAATAAAACTGTTCATCAAGTTCATCTTCATGATCAACTGCAGGAAACCAAGAGCGGTAACCTGAGTTGGGATCATCATGATCATCAGGATGAAAGTATGCATAAACTTCTTTAACTTAAAGGTATACACATGAAGTGCATACGCTGTCATTGTCGAAAAATAAGTGGTTAATACAGCACTCAGTGCAGCAATGATAACACTGTTGACCAAACCATTCCAAACCGGCTGAGAACCATTGATGATCGTGTTGTAAAAGTTCTTAGCAAAGTTTGTACCAGGAAGTGCATGGAAACCTAACTGAATCTCACTATGCGTTCTGGTGGCATTTACAAAAAGCACGTAAAACCAGAACAGACATAAAATCGTAATGATGATCAGAACGATATATGCAATCGCACGGCGTGCATGAATGCCAAATCCCTCTTTTGTAATCTCATCACTTGGTGTTCTTGAATTCGCCATCGTTAATCCTCCTTTTTCTGTGCAAATGCCTTAAACACGATCAAGCTCAGGATACCCGTGATAATAAACATTACAACGGACAATGCTCCACCCATACCGTAGTTCTTACTAAACAGGTGCTTGTTCAAGTACATGATCAGTGTCATTGTGGTCTGAGTCGGCTGACCGGTTCCGTTTGTCAAAATCTGAGGAACATCGAACATCTGCAAACCACCAATCAAGGAAGTAACTAAAACGTAAACCATAATCGGTCTTAACAGCGGCATGGTAATCTGCCAGAATACCTGCGTAGATGTAGCTCCATCCACCTCGGCAGCCTCAAACAGTGATGGATCAATACCCATCATACCAGCCATCAACAGGATTGTTGTATTACCAAACCACATCAGGAAGTTCATGAAAGCAACCAGACCTCTTGCACTCCACTTATGAGATAAGAAGTGGAATGGCTCTTTCAGTATACCAGCACCTGTCAGCATAGCATTTACAGGGCCTGTATCTGCAAATAATGCGAAGAACAGCATTGCAAATGCAGATGCCATGATCAGGTTTGGCAGATAAATAACTGTCTTGAAGAAACGGGAGCCTTTAATATTCAGTCTCATATCGGAGAACCATGCTCCCAGGATCAATGATACAATGATCTGTGGAACAAAACCAAGCACCCACATGATCAAAGTATTTCTTAAATACAACCAGAAGTATCCTCCAGCAAATAACTCCTTGTAGTTATCCATCCCTACAAAGTTCGGACCGACCTGAACCAGACCGGAACGGAAGTTTTCATAAAAACTGTTGTAGATGGTACTAATCAAAGGAATCAACTGGAAAATAACGTATACAACAACAAACGGAATCAGGAAAATGTAACCCCATTTATTGTGTTTTTCAACTTTTCCTCGTCTCTTTGGAGATGTGCTCATTCTTTTTCTCTCCTTTTTAGGTATAAAATATGCCTGCCTACGTCCGTAAGCAGGCACATCCAGATTCATGTTACAATTTTACGCCTGATGATTAGTGTGAAAGCTCAGGGTACTTAGTCTCTACTGACTGATAGAACTGATCCAGAGCTGCATCGTAATCAGCGTTGCCATCAAAGTAATCCTTCATAGCCTTCTGGAACTCCTCGTTACATCCCTGATCATAAGATGACAGGTTGCTGAGGTCGATGCTCTCGATACCGTCACAGAAGATTGGAAGTGGATTCTGTCCACCAAGGATAGAGTTCTTGAAGCTCTTATCCTTAGAAAGCTTATCCATTACAGACTTGTTGTTTACGAAGTCGTTATATTTCTTAACGATGTCTGTCATGATTGACTCATCTGTTGTCATCTTCTCGATGATATCCTTTACAAGAGAAGAGTTATCTGTGCCGTTTGCACCACAGATCCATGTACCGCCCCAATAGAAGCTCTGAGGTCCCTTGCAGAGAGCCCATCCGCCGTCTTTACCAACGGAACCAGCCTTATCAGCACTCATTGAGAAGTTGAAGAGCCAAGCTGGTCCAAAGTATGCAAATACGTTGCTGTTCTTCATGAAGCCCTTGCTCCAGTCAGAAGACCAAAGATCATATGTAGCTGTCTCTTTGTTATCAACCATCTCCTTGGACATATCAACCCAAGTCTTGATGTTCTCATCAATGTTGATCTTGCCATCCTCTACCCACTTAGATGTTACGTTGTTAGAGAATACACGGTATGCATCGTTTACAGATGCTGTTGCAAGATATCCTTTGTCTTTCAGCTTAGCTGCTGCCTCTTTGAAAGCATCCCAGTCAGAGAAGATTTCCTGAATCTTATCAGGCTCGTCTGTTCCGAATACCTTCTTTGCGATGTCACGACGGTAGATCATACCACCCGGGCAAGCCTGCCATGAAGAACCCTTAAGAGCTCCCTTGGAATCTCTTACGATATCCTGTGTGTACTTGTACTGGTTTGAAAGTGAATCCTCAGAAACACCAAGATCATTTACAACATCTACTGTGTAATCTGAGTTTACATACTTCAGTGCATAATCAGCCTCAACAAGGAACATATCAACCTTATCGTCTGCCTTGGCATCTGCCTGGTTCAGAAGTGCCTGATCCAGTGCATCCTGATAAGCATTGTCCTGGTTAGTAACCATGGTCCATTTAACATTTACATCGCCGATCTTACCTGTCCACTTACCGGTTTTCTTATATCCCGGATAATGAGCAACGACACGATCTCTGAACTCCTCGTTCCAAACACGGATGTTAAGAACCTTACCACCATCAGAAACCTGAGCTGTAGATCCACTCTCGGATGTTGCGCTTGAAGCACCACCACTTGTTGCAGTATTGTCTGTTCCCTTGTTTGTGTCGTCTGAAGAACCGCCGCAGCCTGTCAACATTGTTGCAGCCATTGCTGTACACAGAAGTACACTTAATACTTTCTTTCTCATAAAAAGCCTCCTCTAAATTAAATTGTTTGCTTTATATTTATGCTGCACCCACAGCAGAAATATCATGGTATCACCATTCTTAAAATGTAACCATCTTTACGAAAATGATTACGTTGTTTAGAAACGTTCCCTCAACTTTTTTCCGTAAGACCACTATAACACATATCGGCAAATTATACAAGTATTTTTTTGATTTTTTTATTTTTGTTGTTATATTTGACTACATTTTGTGATGAGAGTGTGTCCTAACCCACATAATATGGGACTTTTTTGTAAAAAAAGAATAGGAAAAGGCGATAAAAAAATTTATTTTTTTGCCTTTTCCTACAAAATATTGCCTATATGAAACTTCATCTTTGATCTGTTCCGAAAATAACAGGTAAAATGTTATAAAATATTGATTTTATTAAACATTTTCGTACAGCAATTCCACGGACGATCTTCTTTTGTGGAAATATCCGGATTTAAAATCCAAAGAGATCTATGACTCCGAAGGTATACAACTTTGTTGACGTATTGTACGCAAATCCACATGACAGGTGCATATCCACCCACTCTCCATCCGGTCCCTCCTCCATAATCATATTTTTATAAACATCGGACATCTGCCCCGCCGCTGTACGTTTTGTAGTGTCAATGGCATAAACCACATGACTGAACGCATCTTCGCAGCTATCGCCGGTAAATTCCGTGGCTACGTAAGTCTCTCCATAACTGGCATCAAACCGGTCTGACCAGGAGATTCCTCCCTCTCCTGATGTTACGTTTTTGCCGACAGAAGCCATATACTCCGCCTGCTTCTGTGCCACATCTGACTGTTCAACCTTCATTGGATCTTTTTGCTTTGAGACGCGGAATGCATTTACATAATCCTCCATCTGCAATTTCATGGTTGACGCAACCTCTTTCGTATAACTGCAGTTTTGTGGAAGGATCAATTTATCCAGCTTTGATGCAAGTGTCTTATCAAAAACCTGTATACCGTATATCTTTCCATCTCCCTGATGATCTGAAAAAACTGTTATATACGCCCCATTGTCACTGTACTGATATCCCGCTTCATAAACATATTTTCTTTGCATGGAACTGAATTTACCACTCAGCGTTTTGTCGGTATCCTCAGAAGATACAATATCTGCATAGCGGAAATAAGCAGAGATTGTTGACATTTCCGCAACCTTATCCTCCTTAAACTGCACTTCGATCAGATTGAGATAATCACCGGACGGATTGTACATGCAGGTTTTCATTCCCTGTGGAGAGGTTCCGGTATAGTCCGGCTCCGCTCCCATCACATTCTTTACCTCATCACTTGTCATCCCCAGACGAATATGAAATTTACCGACAGCCAGTGTATCTGCATCTGCACTTGCAGGCATTGTCTTCGTCGAAACATATCCTTCCTGATTGCCTGCCGGCTCCTTTGTCGCATTCGGTGCCGGGGTGGATCCCGGCTGTGCGGATGCCGTTACACCCGGTGCCCCAGACGGATCCGTCCCCGGAGTCGTCTCCGGTAAATTGACGTCTGCAGTCCCCGCCGGCTCCTCCGTGAAAGATGCATCCGGTTCTTTTGTTGCGGTTCCCGCCGGCGAACCGGAAGGAGATGGTGTCTCCGGTGCTTTTGTGGCTTCCGGATTTTTCGTTTCTTCCGGTTTCTTCGTTTCTTCCGTTTTCGGAGAAGCCGTTGGCTTTACGCCGGCAGAAGCCGTTGGCGTTTTTGTTTTCACCGGAAACAAAGGTTTTCCGGTAGGTTTTACCATCGGTACTGTCGTTGCTGCCGGATAATTTGTAATTCTTGCTGCCGGTGCACCGCTAAATATGATATCTGCCGAATCTGCCGTGGCCGTTCCATTACGTTTTACCGTAACCTTACATACGAATTTTTTCCCTTTGCATTTTGCCGTGATCTTTGCCTTGCCCGGCTTTTTTCCTTTTACAACACCTTTCCGGGTCACAGAAGCAATGTTTTTATTGGATGATTTCCAGGTCACCTTCTTTTTCGCATTTTTCAGCTTCAGCTTTATCTTCTTTCCCACTTTCAGAGTGACCTTCTTTTTGTTCAGCTTCATCCCGGATGCAGCCGCCTTACCGTGTGGTACTGCAATTCCTGTGAGCACAAGTGACACCGCCGTGATCACTGCAGTCCATTTTTTCCATGCTTTTTTTCTCATTTTCGATACCATTCCTTTCCGTGTGTTTTCGTTATGTGGAGATCAGGGCATATATTCCCTTCTTCGCAGATCCCAGGCACATTCCGCTTTTATAATGATATGCACTATATTTTCAAAAACTCAAAAGGAGCCTTCGGATCGCTGTTTAAAAATGCCAGAAACAGGTATGCGGCCCGCAGGGAAACCAGTTCTTCCCGCAGGATCCGTTTGATCTCATGCCGGTCTGCCAGAAAAATTTCAATATCCTCTGTGGCCTCCTGTGCCTGCCCGGTGATCTCTCCATCCGCATAACCAAACACTGTTACATCACATTCATCCGACATTCCCTGACTCTGCACAAAAGGACGCAGCAAGGACGGATCGTACTCGCGAAACGCTTCAAAATCCAACCCTGTTTCCTCCTTCATTTCCCGAACCGCCGCCTCGATGGGATCTTCCCCGGCATCTATCAGACCTGCCGGAACCTCATACATATAAGTGTTGACCGGATAACGGAACTGGCGGATCACCACAAGCTTCTCCGGATCCCGGCGGTATACCGGGTAGATCACTACTCCGTCCGGCCGGAGCTGCCCGGTCTCGTACATAAGGTCTCCGGGCTGCCTTCTCGTGGCAACATAATAAGGGAAATGCACCCCATCCCGCCGCACTGCATCCACTTCATACATATTTAAAAATTGATTATTGGTCTGGCGTTTCAGACCATTTCCATGTGCTCTGCCCATGCTTCCTCCATACACCGCCCGGAAATAATCACCGGGAGTTTCATATATCCTGCTGTTTTCCGGAACGATCAAAAACCAAACAGATCGATCACGCCAAAGGTATACAGCTTCGTGGTAGTATTGTAGGCAAAGCCGCAGCACACATGCATATCAACAGTGCCCCCATCCGGTCCATCCTCAGCAATCATATATTGGTATATGTTTGATAACTGACCGGATGCTGTATTTTTTGTCGTATCAACGGCAAAAACCACAAAACTGAAGGCATCTTCACAACTGTCACCGGCAAATTCTGTCTGCATATAACATTCCCCATACTCATCGGTAAAGCGCTCATCATAAGTCCTGCCAGTTTGGTCACTTGTGGTGTTTTTTCCGATGGAAGCCATATATTCTGCCTGAGTCTGCGCTGTCCCGGATGCCTCAACCTTCATCGGTTCTTTCCCTTTAAATACACGAAAGGCATTCACAAAATCTCCCATCTCCACTCTCATAGTCTTTGCCACATCACTGGTGTAAGTACAGTATTTCGGTATGATCAGCTTATCCAGCTTGGAATTCAGCTTTTTATCAAATACCTGCACACCATATACACCACCGTTTTGCTGATGATCCACAAAGGCATTCACATAGGCATTTCCTTTCTCGTACTGATATCCCGCCTCGTAAGCAAAACGGCTCATGGTTTTAAAACCGCGTCCCTGCAGTGTCTCTGCCGTGTCCCCGGAGGAAACGAGGCTGTCATAGCAGAAATACGCTGAAATAGTCGATATTTCCACAACCTTGTCATCCTTAAACTGCATTTCCAGATAATTGACATAATCATTGGATGGATTATAAACGTAGCTTTCAAATCCCTGTGGAGATGTGCCGGTTCTGTCCGGTGCCTCTCCCATACCGCTCTGTACCTGAGCCTTTGTCATGCCGAGTGTCACAGCAAAGGTGCCTATCGCCAGAGTATCTGCTGCTGCCGATGCCGGTTTGATGCGGCTGGATTTCAGGCTTGACGTCCCTGCCGGCTCCGTTGACGGCTTCGCACTTGCCGAAGCGGATGGTTGTGCACTTGTTCCCGGTGCCGCAGTAGCTCCCGGTGCCAGAGACTCCTCCGGGCTGCCGGATTCTATCACACTTTCCCCCGGATCCAGAACCTTTACTTTGCAGACAAATTTCTTTCTTCTGCATTTCGCGGTAATTTTGGCAGTTCCCTTCTTTTTTCCTTTCACAACGCCCTTTCCGGTTACGGTGGCAACCTTTTTTCTGGAAGATTTCCAGGTTACCTTGCCCTTTGCATTTTTGAGCCGGAGCTGTATTTTTCTGCCAACTTTCATCGTCACTTTCTTTTTGTTGAGTTTCATTCTGCCTTTGGCACTGACACCGTCCGGTACAACTGCCCCTGCGATCACAAGAGCTGCCGCCATCAGAACTGCCATGACTTTTTTCCATTTCTGACTTCTCATGCACTTTTCCTCTCTATGTCTTATTGTTGTAATTTATGGTTGTTGCAATCAAATTGTAATAAACAATATCATTCTTCATGACGGATAATATCCGCAAACTTTCCTCCGGTCACCTTGAGCAGATCCTGTGGTTTTAACAGAATCTGTTCTCCGAGTCTGCCCCCACTGACGATCATTTCGTCCAGTCCGGCCGCACTTTCATGGATCACCGTCGGGTATTGCTTCTTCATGCCAATCGGTGTACATCCGCCGCGGATATATCCGGTGACCTTGTTAATGTCCTTGACCGGCAGCATCTCCACGCTTTTCTCCCCTACCGCTTTTGCGGCTTTTTTCATATCCACTTCTTTGTCCACCGGAAGAGCAAACACATAATATTGTCTGCTCTTTCCGATCATTACTAATGTCTTAAAAGAAATATCATAGCTCTGCCCTAACTGATCCGCGATCGTCACTCCATCAATAAACTCTCCACATTCATAGGTGTTGAGTTTATACGGGATCTTCTGGCGGTCCAGTATCCGCATGGCATTTGTTTTTACTTCTTTTCCCATTGATGTCCTCCTTATGATGTCTTAGAATCCAAAAATATCAATAACGCCGTAGGTGTATAATTTGCTGCTGGTATTGTAATAAAATCCGCATGCTACACTCATCTCCACAGTTTCCCCATCCTCTGGGCTTTCTTCCATGATCATGTATTGGTAAACATTGGTTAACTGTCCTGATGATACAGTGGATGTATCATCAATTGCGTAGATGACGCAGCCAAAGGCATCTCCACAGGCGACCCCGGTAAATTCTGTTGCTACGTAAGGATCTTCATAGCTGTCATTGAACCGGTCTGACCAGGAGATTCCTCCCTCTCCCGATGTGGTATTTTTGCCGATGGAGGCCATATACTTCGCCTGGGTCTGTGCGGCATTATCAGCCCCTGTCACGAGATTCATCGGATCACTTCCTTTGAATACACGGAAAGCATTGACATACCATCCCATCTCCTGCTGCATCGTGTCTGCGACCGCATCATTGTAATTTGCTTTCATCGAATCCGGTTCCAGCAGCTTGGCTGCTGATGATGCCAGCGATTTTGTAAAAACCTGCACACCATATACACCATCTCCTCCTTGATGATCTACAAATGCAGTAATATATGCATTACTTGTTGTGCGTAAATATCCTGCTTTAAATTTATATGATTTCAATGATAATTTGCTAAAGCCGTGTCCTGTCAGATCACTGGTACTGTCTCCAGAAGATACGATTCCCTCATAACAAAAATATCTTGAAATGGTGGACATCTCTACCACCTGTCCATCCTTGAACTGTATCTCCATCAGATTACGATAGTCACTTTTCCCCTTATAGTCGCCAGAGCCTGCTTGTGGATTATAAACATGAACTGTGTAGCCCTGCGGAGAGGCACCTGTCAGCTCCGGATCGTGTCCAAATACATCCTTCACCTGTGCCTCACTCATACCCAGCGTTACAGAGAACTTACCCACTGTCAGTGTATCCGTATCTGCGGTAGTTGGAACCGTTTCACTGGAAACATACTTGTTTCCTGCCGGTGTTACGGTTGGGGTTGCCGTCGGTTTCATGGTCGGTTTCACGGTCGGCTTTGCCGTCGGCTTCACGGTCGGCTTTGCCGTTGGTTTTACCGTTGGTGCTGCCGTTGGCTTCACAGTCGGCTTTGCCGTTGGTTTCACAGTCGGCGTTGCCGTTGGCTTCACAGTCGGTGTTGCCGTTGGCTTCACGGTTGGGATTGCTGTTGGTTTCACGGTCGGCGTTGCCGTCGGATCTGCTTTCCAGTTTGCTGTGTAAGACAGATTTCCCGTGCCTCCCTTCCAGATCGTCACCGTCTGCTGTGGACTGCTGCCATTACTTCCTGTCCATCCAAGGAATGTATATCCTGTTCTGGTCAGTGCCGCGATGGTAAAGGTCTCACTCTCAATGGTATAACCGCCTGGCAGTACTGCCGATGCACCGGCTCCCTCGGTGCCACTATAAGTAATGCTGTACTCTACAGTCTTCCATTTTGCTGTATAGCTAATATCTGCTGCCGGCATGGTGCTTCCGGCTACAAACTGCTGTCCCTGTGCATCCAACCATCCTGCACACCGATATCCATTGTATGAGACATCCGATGGTTCTGTCAGTGCAGCACCGTATTTCACACTTGCGGATGTATATGTGCTGCCGTATCTTGTGCCTCCATTATAATCCCATGTGAGGCTGTAGCTTAATCTCTTATAATAGAATCTTGCAACCGTGTTTCCATCCGCTGTAACGGAAACATCGCTGTTTCTGGAATCATCCGGTGTAAAACCTTCCGGCACTGAATCCGATGCCTTGACGAGAGTTCCCACTATTGCACTGATTCCTTCCTTTGTGTCAGATGCTGTGGACGGATAATTTCCATCCAGATCTTCCAGATAATATTCCTTTTTGTATACTGTACTCTGGGATGATGTCTCCCATTTTGCCTTGATCACGGTAGCTGCTGTGACGGCAAGGTCAAAATCATACTCGGTATCTGTGTCATTTAACATCCAGCCGGCGAATGCATAGCCCTGTTTTCCCGGATCGTCAGACGGTTTTACCGCACATCTGCCGGAAAGAACGATCTGCCGGTCAACATCCTGCATCAAAGACGTTCCATCCATAAAGCTGACCGTATAATAATCCACATATACCTGCGTGTCCTTTCCATAGACGGTAACAGAAATTCCCGTGTCGATATCATTCTGATCCTCTTTTACATAGATCTCATAGACACCATTTGTCACCCGGAAACTGTCTTCATAAAACTCGGCTCCCTGCTTCTTTAAATAATAAGTTCTGGAAGCATCTGACCAGACTGCTCCGTCTTTTCTGGTAATAATATTGACCGTATAATGTGCCGGTGTTGGAACCGGTGTTGATACCGGTATTGCCGTGACCGGAGGCTGCGTTGCCGGCACTTCCGTCTTCGGTACGTCTGTGGCCGGGATCTGTGGTACCTCTGTCTCCGGTGCTTCCGTGACCGGCGTCTGTGATACCTCTGTCTCCGGTGCCTTCGTAGCCGTGGTCTGTGGTACCTCTGTCTCCGGTGCTTCCGTGGCCGGGGTCTGTGGCACCTCTGTCTCCGGTGCTTCCGTAGCCGGGATTTTCGTCTGCGGCACACCAGTGGCAGGTGTCTCCGTGACCGGAGTTTCGGTAACCGGTGTCGGATCTACCTCCGACTCCTTTTTCCAGACGGCTTTGTATGTAATATCCTTTGCCGGCATAGTTCCACCTGACACAAGAGGATTTCCGTCCTCATCTGCCCAGCCGACACAGACACATCCTGTCATCTTTATATTATTGGGTGCTGTAAGCGGACAGCCGTATTTTACTGTTTCGGTGGAATAACCTCCATGACCGTCACTTCCACCATAATAATCCCAGGTAAGAGTATAGCTTAATCTCTTATAATAATAAACGGCAACCGTCTTTCCATCCGCTTTGACAGAAACATCCTGATTGCGTTCCGGATCCGGTTTGAAGCCCTCCGGAGTAAGGTCTGATGCAGTTACAACGCTGTCTGCCACTGCACTGATACTTTCATAATGTTTCGATGGAGCAGACGGATAACTGCCATCGAAATCTTCATAATAGCACTGGGCTGCATATACTGTTCTCTCGGATGCCGCTTTCCAACATACCTGTAATACTGTTGTCTTTGTAACTTTACGATCAAAATCATAGAGAACCGGATCATTGCCATCTTCCTCGTCAATTTCCCAGCCCGCAAATTCATAGCCGATCTTTCCCGGAACAATATCCGGACATTTTACCTTTTCTCCTTTTCGGATGATCTGCTGCGGAATATTCTGCATCAGACAGTTTGCATCCATAAAGCTGACGGTGTAGTACTGGATCGCAATCTTGCGGTTGTGACCGGTTACCTCCACATCCTCCCCAGTATCCTGCGGCTCTGTTCCCTTTCCATCGGATGCATAAATATCGTAAACGCCGTTTGTCACCTGCATGCCTGTCTCAAAGACTTCCTCTCCCTGACGTTTCAGATAATATATTTTCCCACTGTCCGACCATATAAAGCCATCCTTATAAGTGGTGATCTGTACCGTACACTTTACCGGCTCCGGCGTTTCCTCGGGACTTGCAGCGGGCGTATTGAAAGAATCGTCTGCCGATGCCGTTCTGCGCGGGCTGGCAGTCTCATCCTCATCCGGTTCGTCTGGTTCATCCGGCTCATCCGTCTCTGCCGTTTTGGCCGGAGTGCTGACCGGCGGTTCAACTGCCGGTGCCGCCGCTGTCCGGGATGGCGGAGCCGTCTGGTTCTCCCAGGCATCCCAGTCCTCATCATCCGTCTCCTCAGAATCCTGCTCCACCTCTTTTACAATAATGCCGCATTTCAGGGTTTTCCGTCCAACCTTCGCTTTGATCACGGTTCTGCCGGCACTTTTTCCCTTTACCAGTCCTTTACTGCTTACTGTTGCAACCTTCTTTTTGCTGCTGGACCATTTTACCTTCTTTCTGCCTGCATTTTTTACCTTCAGCTTTTTGGTCTTACCGACCTTGATGGTCGCTTTTTTGCAGTTTAATTTGGGTGCTTTCCCGGCAAAAACAGTTGACGGCATCGGTACTCCCGTCATCAGCATCGCCATTACAAGCAGCCAGGCTGCCATTTTCAATACCTTTCGATTTCTCCTCATTTCAACACCTCATTTTCTAATATTGCTCCCTTAACGAAAATCATTTCGTAACATTATACAGTTAAATACATAATATAGTATATCAGCATATTTTTCAACATTTTTAGAATTTTTGCATAATTTTTATGAAATACGCCATACTATTTCATGCAACAAGTACAACAGTGTCACGGAAATTCTCCTGACCAGAGTATCATCACTTAGAAAAGAGGTAGAATTATGGCAAAAAATTCATCAAATTCGACAAATGCCGACAACAGTTACAATTCTTCAAAAAACAGCAGCAACGCTTCCAACGCAGGCAATGCTTCTAACAAGAACAGTTCTTCCAACAAGACAAAGAACAGCAGCAAAAACTCTACGAAAAACTGTCACAATGCTTCCGATGAGTCTGACTGCTATTAAGCATTGCCGGGGGCGACAGCCCCCTTTACATAATCTCTGGAACAGGGGGCGGTCCCATGAATTATCGCGTTATTTCCGAAAAAACATTATCCGGTTATCTTCATTCCCCGGAGTTGCTTCTGGTGGATCTGCGGAACCGGGAAGATTTCCTGCACAGCCACATCCCCGGTGCCGTCTGGATGGACTGGGAAACAGCCACAACGGATTTTCCTGACCTTTTGGACGAATATGAAGAGGTTCACCACGCCGATCCGTCTTATATGGTGCTTTACTGCGACTCCGGTCATATCAGTCTGATCACCGCCAGGGATCTTGCCGTCCGCGGATATCCGGTCATGAGCCTGAATGGCGGCTTTCATCGGTGGCACGGCGAGACTGTCTCTTGAAAAGATAATTTTCTTCTGCTAAAATTTGTGCGGAGGAATTTACAATGGATAGTTTTATTTTTAGTATTAACGCAACCGTACCGGTCTTTGCCATGATGATCTTTGGCAATATTTTTAAACGGATCGGGCTCATTGATGACCATTTTGCTTCTGTGGCAAACCGTTTTGTTTTCAAGATCTGCCTGCCCTGCCTCGTCTTTCTGGATCTGGCAGATACGGATATCCGGCACCACTTTGATGTAAAATATGTGGGCTTTTGTTTTGCTGCAACCCTGATCTCGATCCTCACGGTCTGGATCCTGGCAAAGATTTTCCTGAAGGACAAAAGCTCCGTGGGAGCGTTCGTCCAGGGAGCATACCGCAGCAGTGCCGCGATCCTTGGCGTTGCCTTTATCCAGAATATTTACGGGACTTCCGGCATGGCTCCTCTGATGATCATCGGTTCGGTGCCTTTGTATAATATTTTTGCCGTGATCGTACTGACCTTTGAAAGTGGCGGGGACAGCACGGATTCCGCCGCCAATATCCGAAAGGCATGTATCAATATCCTGAAAAATCCCATCATCATCGGCATCGTTCTGGGACTGGCCGCATCGTATATCAACCTTCCCCTTCCCGGAATGATCCGCAAATCCATCAATAATCTCGCCCTGATGACTTCGCCGCTGGCACTGATCTCCATTGGTGCAGGCTTCGAGGGACGAAAGGCGGTTGCGAAGCTGAAGCCGACATTTGCGGCATCCTTTATGAAGCTTCTGGGATGGGCAGGTATTTTCCTGCCCGCCGCTGTTTTCTTTGGCTTCCGGGATCAGGAGCTGATCGCCTTGCTGATCATGCTTGCTTCTCCCTGCACTCCTGCTGCCTATATTATGGCAAAAAATATGGATGGCGACGACGTTCTTGCCTCCAGCATTGTAGTCGTTACCACCCTGTTCTCTTCGGTCACTCTGACCTTCTGGATCTTCCTTCTGCGTTCCCTGAATCTGATCGGTTAAGGACACAGAAGCTTTGTTCCGGAATTGTATTGATTATTTCATTAGTTTATTCAACTGATCCGCCTGGGCGAAACTGCTCAGTTCATAAAGCACCAGCACTTCGTCTGCCGGATTTTCTTTTAAATATTTCTGCACCGATTTCTTGAAATACCGCAGGTCGATCATACGGATCCGGGCATAGTCCTTCATCAGAAACGGCACCATGCTGTTGGCAAAGGAATCCTTAAAGATCAGCAGCGTCCGGTCGTTTCCGGGATCTTTCATCTGTATGTCAACTTCCCCATAATTTCCGCCAAAATAAACGGCATATTTGTCTTTCTGGTCTTGTTTGCTGCGGTCGTAGACCCCGCTTATTTCCTTTCCGTCACAGGTGATCTCCGCTGCCGGCAGCTTCTCCGGAATCTCCATGGTATCCGGCACGGCGTCCTCATCCAGTGCCTTGGAATACAGCGTTCCGTAAAAGGAATCGCTGAACTTTTTAATATCAAAAGAATCATAGGATGCGGCTTTCCGCTTCATTTGTGCCGTATACGCCCGATATCCCACATAAGCTCCGTACTGGGTCCAGTGATGATCCGTCCGGTAATATACCTGCCTCTCTTTTGCTTTTACTGCTGCACCTGTGCTCTGTGAAAAAGCCCCTGCCTCCTGCAGATCCTCACGGATATCCAGAAGCTTTACTCCCTGGAGCGTTTCTCTGGCTGTCTGGTACAGTGCATCCGAATCATACAGTGAGGCATGCGCCGGCAGCTTGTCCTTTAATATGCTGCCTGGCGGCGGCACCAGCATTGCCGTCACCACAGATTTCCCGCTCAGGGATGCCATCCGGTTCACAAACCGCAGATTCTGGAAATAATCCGTCCGGGAAATATCCTGATTCATGATCTTTTCAAAATAATAATGATCCTTTCCCAGATATACACCACCGATATCTTTCATTCCGATCAGCTTCTTTACCCTTGTGGAAAGTCCCGTCAGCCTGTCTCTGCCCGGAAACTGGTCATTGTATGCATCGGTCAGCTCCTCCTGAACCGTTCCATCCATCACATCCTCCGCACGGATCTGTGGAAACTGCGTCAGATAACGGTTTTCGTTGTCAGAATACTCCCGGTGGCCAAATTTCACCGTGACAGCACCACCCACTGCCAGTACTGCGGTAAAGATCACTACCGCTAAAAACTCTTTCTTTGCCATTGCATTCTCCTGTCCATAAACGATTGCTTAAAAACGGAAATATAAAAACGGATTATAGCTGCCACTGACCAGTAACGCCACGCTGATCATCAGAAGCAGTGCCAGCCACACAAGCTGCAAAACAAATGCGATACGGTCTCCCCATGCCGGCAATACCGCCAGAAGCTTTTGTTTCATGCTCTCATACAGTCTGGCTGCCGCCGTTTTCGGCAACTCCAGGCTCCCCAGAAACAGGATCAGCAGAAATAAACCGTAACTGCTCCAGTAATATAACGAAATCCCATTGCCCGCCACGGTATTTACTCCAAACATCGTCCCTAAATACCGGAGCAGCACACCCATATCGTCACAGGCAAAGATTGCCCAGCCAATCACGATGAAGAACAGGGCGTAAAGATGCCGGCACAGGCGGGGCCACTTTTTCATTTCCTCCAGCAAAAACAGTTTTTCCGCCAGCAGAATCACAAAGAAGTAGAGTCCCCATAAAATAAAATTCCAGCCGGCACCGTGCCAGAGACCGGTCAGAAACCAGACTACCAGCAGATTAAAGATCTGACGGATCCTGCCCTTGCGGTTGCCTCCCAGCGGAATATAAACGTACTCCCGGAACCAGGTGCTTAATGTGATATGCCACCGCCGCCAGAACTCTGTAATACTGCGGGACATATAGGGATAATTGAAATTTTCCGGAAAACGGAAGCCGAAAATATGTCCCAGTCCGATCGCCATATCGGAATATCCGGAAAAATCGAAATAGATCTGAAATGTGTAGGCGAGCGCTCCCAGCCAGGCACAAGCCATGCTCATATCACCTTCCTGCAATGACGAGATCTGACTCCACAATGTCCCGGTCTGATTGGCAAGAAGCACCTTTTTGGCGAGTCCCAGAATAAATCTCTGTACTCCGTAGAAACGTTCCTCCCAGCTTCCTTTCCGTCCCCGGATCTGATCCTGAATATCGCTGTACCGCACGATGGGACCGGCGATCAACTGAGGAAAAAGACATACATACATGCCAAAATCAATGATATTATGCTGTACCTTCACCTGTCTGCGATAGACGTCGATCGTATAGGAGAGCGTTTGAAATGTATAGAAAGAAATGCCGATCGGAAGTGCCAGCTTTAACAGATGAACCGGGCTTCCTATGAGCTGCCCCACGCTTTCCAGCACAAAATCCGTATATTTAAAGAAACACAGAATCCCGATATTCACTACCACTGACAGCACCAGAACCCATCTGCGGTACTGCGGCTTCTCCCGGCGGTCAAGATACTCCATGATCAGACCGTTGCAATAGTCAAATACCGTGGAAAACAGCATAATAAAAATATACCTCGGTTCCCCCCAGGCATAAAAAAACATACTTGCAACAAACAAAAAGAAATTGCGGAATTTTGCCGGACAGACCGCATATCCGATCAGTACGCCCGGCAGAAATCCGCAAAGAAACACCATACTGCTAAAAACCATTTTTTACCCCTTATCACTATTTGATCTGTGCGATCTTTCCAATGAGATATGCATTCCGTGTCATGGATATATTATTGATAAAGATCACATCCTGTACTTTATTCCGACGGGCAAGTTTTGATACACTTCCCTTCCAGTAACGATAATCAATAACATAGATCTTCTCGTAATGATCTGCCAGATACGGTACAAATGCATTGCCATAAGATTCCTTGACCACCACGCAGCCTGATCCATCCTTGATCTTTTTGTTGTGGATCACGGTGTAAGGATTATCTCCTGCCAGAAAGGCACAGTATCTTAACTGCATGCTGTAATTCTTTCCATTGGCGATCACAGAGGAAGTGTATTTTCCGCCATTCTGGTCATGATATGTCATAGTGATCTTTTTGTTATCTATCGGAAAATATGCCTTCACCTTATCCTGGCGAAGTGCTTTGTTGTGGTTGGTATCCAGATAAAAGGAGCCCAGAAAGCTGCCGAAATTCTCCTTGGGATAACCGGCGAGTTCATTGGCTGTGATCCCCTTGGCATCACAGAACTGGCGGTACGCATAATATGCCCCTCTGCTGGTCCAGTGATGATCCGTGCGGAAATAGATATATTCTTTCCGGTGGCTCATGAGAGTATCATATAATGACACCTTCTTTACCGGATGTTTTAATTTTTTGTAGATAGACCGGATGGATTTCTTTTGATCGGAAGAATTGACTTTGGATGATTTATTATCCGGAAAGGTAATGCCAATGCTGGTGGGAACAACCATATCATAGACATCTGCTTTGCCTTTCAGGGCGTTTGCCACCGCATTGACCACCGATGCGTAATTCCTGGCGGAGCTGTCCACATAATTGTACAGCTCATACGCACTGTCGCCCACTTTGACCGTACCGCCATAGCTCTCGATCTTTGCTTTTGACGTAATCCTGGCATAGGACTTTGGCGCTGCTGCCGTTGGCTTCTCTGTTGCCTCCGTCTCCTGTGCTGCCTCCTTGCCATTGTCGATCGAAATCTCCCGCACCGTATCTGAGGAGCTGCTTTTCTCCGGAGCTTTACTAACCCCGCACGCCGATATACTAACGATGCATCCCACCGTCATCATAAAAAGTGCAAACCCTTTTTTCATCTCGTTCCTCCGCCACACCACACGGGTCGTTACTGTTTCCCTTTTAACTGTTCTCTGATCACATCTGCAGCCTTGTCTTTATCTTCGGAAACACATGCCACAATATATCTGCCGCTCTGCAGGATCACGGCATCATTGATCTTTTTGGCTTCCTTCGGAAGATAATCCTGAAAAGACTGCTGCATGTCCGTCAGATGCTTCTGTACATTTTCAATCTCCTGTTCCATCTGACTTTCATCCTTCACCGTCACGATCAACAGCTCATCCGCACTGGTTCCCTCGCCCATATAAAGCTCTGTCTTTGTATCATCAGCCGCCGTGGAGATCATACTCTGTGCCACCGACGAATCCATTTTTTCAAGCTTTGTATCAAATGCTGCCTTTTCAAGCACCGTCCTGGCAAAAGCATCTGTATCCAGCTTCTGCGTGTCCGCTGATTTCGTGTCCTTCTGTGTCTCTCCGGCATGAAAACTTTTGTCCTCGACATCAGCCAAAGCAGTCCTGCTCATGCCTGCCTCCATACGGAATGCCCAGACAGAAACAGCCAGCATGATCACGCCGCATGCCAGCAATATATAAAATGATCTTTGATCCTTCTTTGCAACCATGATAATCCTCATTTCAATGTTTTCCTTGATACATACATAAATAAAACACCAATATAATTATATATTCGACATTTCCTATTCGTCAATACATTTTTCGTTTTTACCGAAATATACCGGATCATCCCAATGGCTGGCCGTAATGTTGAAGTGCCTCTGCGGGAATTGTAGTCTGACAGTCGATACTCAGCACACTTTCCGTTTCCTTTGCCGCATTATAATACCACATGGCTGCCTCCTGCCGGTCTCCGGCCGCCTCGTAATATGCTCCCAGTTCACAGCAAAGCTCGGAACAGCCCCCCATGGCAATGCCCTTCAGTGCATATGTCATAAACCGGTGCAGATCTCCTTTCAGACGGTAGATATGTGCCAGCACACAGACTGCCTCCAGAATCTCGTCACCGCTCCGCCCCTCCTGCTCCACACTATCCAGAAAGGTTTTCTCTGCCGCCAGAAAATCCCCGTCCTGCCCGGCAATAAACAACTCCATGGCATACATATGATGAAGCCTGGCTGACAGCGGAATCTGACGATCACGAAGACGCCGCAGTGCTTCCAGATCCCTTGCTCCGTGATTGCCCTCCGGGCAGTGCGTAATCTCAATCTCACTGTCAAAGACCACCGGATCCAGACGAAGGGTCTCATGAATCGGATCGATCCAGACAAAAGATCTCTGCCGCCGGTAAAGCTTGGGACGAAGCTCCTTTTCAAAATTGCCGGTTGTGTTGTTTTCTCCCAGATCATTGCAATAATACATCTGTACGATCTCCACTTCCGGCAGAAGCACTTCCTTCAATCTGCGAAGCTGTTCCCGGTTCTCCTCATCCACATACTCATCCGCATCGGCTGTATATATGTAATCCATAGTCGCTTTTGATGCTGCATAATTCCGTGCTTTTGAGAAGTCGCCCACCCATTCAAAATCATAGATCCGGTCCGTATAATGTGCCGCAATCTCTTTCGTACGGTCTGTGGATCCGGTGTCAACAATGATGATCTCATCCATCAGTTCTGCCAGAGAATCCAGGCAGCGGGCCAGTACACGTTCTTCATTTTTCACGATCATACATAAACTGAATGTGGTCATTTTTTCTCCTCTCTACACAAGCACCCGGATCACTTCTATCAAAAACGCTGCCACACAGGCTCCCACTGCCACCTGCAGCAGACCTTTCCTGCGATATGCCAGTACGAGTGCCACAATTGTGCCTGCCATTCCGGAAACAACTGAACCGGTGCTGGTAAAGATCGCAGGGAATGTCATGGCACCAAGCACCGCATATGGCACATAAAATAAAAAGGAACGGATGTACGGATTGTCCAGCTTCCCCCGGCAGAGGACAAATGGGATCATCCGGATCAGATATGTAATTCCCGCACAAATAAACAGATATATAAAAAATTTCATTGACTGCATATTAATAACAACCTTTCCTGCGTATGTAAAACCGACAGCTTCTCTATTCTTCTACCGGATACAGCCACGCTCCCAGAGCAGAAGCCGCCACTGCACATATGATGATCACAAATCCTGACGATATGTGCTTTAAAAATGGAATCCACCGGAAGCAGCAGCTCAGTGCCACTGCCACGATAATGACCTTCAGACATGCACTGTCTTTCCTTGCCTGCGGGATGATGATCGCAAGAAACATGCCATAAATGGCGATTCCCAGAGCATTGCTGACAATCTGCGGAAGAACACCTCCTAACAGTGCTCCGGACAAAGTTCCCACCTGCCAGCCAATAAACGGAATGCTGATCAGCCCATAAAGATAATTTTTGCTTACTTCTCCATTCCGGCTGGAAGCTACTCCAAAAATCTCATCGGTGATGCCAAAGCTTGTCACAAAACGATGCGGCATTGTCATGGAGCTGTCCAATTTCTGGGACAACGATAGAGACATCAATGCATAACGCAGGTTGATAATAAACTCTGTCAGTGCCATCTCCATATACGCTCCGCCCGCCACCATTATATCCAGGCCTGCAAACTGTCCCGCTGACGTAAGATTGGTCACAGAGATCAACAATGCCTGCCACCAGGTCATCCCCACTGACACTGCCATCAGTCCAAAGGTAAAACTTACCGGTACATATCCCATAGCAATGGGGATGCCATCCCGCATCCCCCGTTTAAATTCATCCATCGCATCCTTCTTCCTGCCCCTTTGCAGGACTCCTGTTTATTCTCGTATTGTGTCTTCAACACGCTATATCTGGCCGCACAGCTTGTACTTCACCACGGCAAATGCCTCCCGGACATACATGTTGGGGGCGGTGTACCATTTGACCCGGCTGCCCAGTCCCTGTACATGGGTCAGCCCCTTTTTCCGCGCAATTCCCAGGGAACGGTAAATATGAAACCGGCTGCTGACAAGTATTACACGTTTGTCCTTCGACTCAAGTGCGTGGATACTGTATTCCAGATTCTGATCTGTATTGACGGACTGATCCTCCATAATCAGCCGGTCTCGTGCGATCCCATGTCCTGTCATATATTCGCACATTGCCTGTGCCTCACTGATATCCTCTCCCGGTCCCTGTCCTCCGGACAAAACTGCTTTGGTACCCGGATTGGCATTTAGATAATCATACGCTTTTTCCAGTCTTTTTTCCAGATTATATGACGGTTTCTTTCCGATCACTCTGGCTCCCAGCACGATCACATAATCGGCACCCGGATCCGGTTTGTCTCCTCCGTATCCGATCAGAATCCCTTCTACAACCAGAAAGATCACGATCAGAATCCCTGCTGCGGCACAGATGCCCCGGTGCAGCCAGACCGGCACCCGGATCCCCTGATACTGCAGCCATAATGCCAGACCGCTTCCCGTCATCAACCCGATACCAAGAAGCAGCCAGAACCAGGTAAATTTATTGGTCATATCCACAAGTATACTATACAGAATAAAATACCCGATACACACCACACTTAAAATCAATGCTGCCGCCATTCCATAATGTTTCCTTTTCATTTCTTTACTCCGTAACATCCTCCACGGTAGTCTCCTGCCCGACGTCGTCTAAATTCTCATCCTGTGAAGGCTTCTGCGGCTTGCTGGTCACTGTTGTATTGTTGTTATCATTGCTGCTGCCGCTCTGACCATCGTTTGGATCAGCCGGATCATTGGTATCCGGCTCCTTCGGTGGATTGGTTACCCTGGTATCATTGTCGGTGTCTTCGGTTTCTGTCTTCACAGCATCCGGATCCACGGTTTCCTTCGGCTGTTTTGTCGTTTTCAGATCATCCGTGGTTGTCGTGATATCTGAGCTGTCCCCGGTCGAAGTACCGGTGTCATATACAAAATCGGCATACTCCAGACCACTGTGGAGCTCCTCCATAAATTCATGCCAGATATACAGCGGATAGGTGCTTCCATAAAGATTACTTACCGCCCTCGGATTGTCATAGCCTACCCATACGGCTGTGGAATAATAAGGAGTATATCCACAGAACCAGCCATCCTTCTTGTCACTGGTGGTTCCTGTCTTGCCGGCACATGCCATGTTGCTGAGCTGCTTTCCGGCTGCGGTACCGCGGACAAGCACCCCCTTCAGAATATCTGTCATTGCTTCTGCCGCCTCCGGTTTGTAGACCTGCTTCTGCTTCGTCAGCCTGTTCATATTGACGATCACATTGCCATCGTAATCCGTGATCTTCTTGATACAGGTTGGATTGCGGAACTTGCCGTTATTGGCAAGGGTGGCATAAGCAGATGCCATCTCAACCGTGCTGGCACCGTTGGTCAAACCTCCCAGAGAAGCTGCCGGAACATAATCACTGTCCACAATCTTGGAAAAATTCATTTTCTTGACATAGCCTAAGCCCACTGCCGGAGTCAGCTCCTGGAAAACCCTCCAGGCAACAACATTTTTGGACTTCTCCACTGCCGTACGCAGCGGGATCTTGCCAAGGTAACGGCCATCGGCATTTCTCGGACCGTCCTTAAAATATGTGTCATCCACAATAGTATTAGCAGTATAGCCATGCTCCAGTGCAGGCGCATATACTGCAATCGGCTTGAAACAGCTGCCCGGCTGACGGTAGCTCTGGAAACCGCGATTGATGGTATAACCCGTCGTTGTTTTCTGTTTACGGCCTCCGACAATAGCAACTACTTTTCCCGTTTTGTTGTTGATACAGGTAGCTGCACCCTGCATTGCATAAACACCCTTTGTCTTTTCCGTAAAACCTGCAAGCTGCTCATTGACCGCCTTCTGCAGCTTTGCCTGTACCTTTTTACTCAAAGTCGTATAGATATTATATCCTGCAGAGTGAAGTAATTTGTAGCACTCCTCGTAGGATTCCTTGTAATCCGCATCGTAGCTGGTGCGGTCTGCGTCAGAGGAAAATTCATACCGGAACTCAAATCCCTGCTTCTGCATCAGTGCCTTTGTGGCACAGCTTACCGCATAGGTGGTCAGATAATTCTGGGTCTTGATCTCCTTGGCCGGTTTCATGACGATATCGGAATAATATGCATCACTGTACTCTGCTGCCGAGATAAACTTCTGAGACAGCATCTGCTCCAGAATACGGTTCTTACGCTTGATGGTATTGTCAAAATGTTCCAGCGGATCATAGCTCTGTGGACGGTTTGGGATCGAGCAGACAAATGCCACCTCTGCCAGCGACAGATCCGATGCCGATTTACTGAAATATCCACGGCTTGCTGCCTCAATACCATAATAACCGTTTGCAAAAAATACGTTGTTAATATAAAACTCCAGAATCTGGTCCTTGGAGTATTTCTTCTCCATCTCGGTAGCGACAAAAATCTCCTTGACCTTACGGGAGTATGACTTATCTGTATATGGCAGGTAGTCTGTAAAAATATTACGGGCAAGCTGCTGGGTGATGGTACTGGCTCCCCGGGTTGCATCCTGTCCTCTCAGCTTATTCAGGAACAGAGTAATACCTGCACTGACAAGTGCTTTCGGATCATAGCCGGCATGCTCGTAAAAATCCCGGTCCTCCGTTACCACAAAGGCATCCTTGACATACTGTGGAATCTCGTCAAAAGTCAGATAATAGGAGTCGTGATCCCCCTTGAGCTTTGCCAGTACTTTCCCCCCGGAATCATAAATAAAGCTTGCCTCAGAGGCTTTAAATGTCTCCTCGGAGGACGCCCGCACCATTTTTCTCGCCTCTGACTGCCATTTCAGCAGCGTATTGCCGTATTTGAAATAAAACAGTCCTACCACAGCCAGGATCGCCAGCAGGATCAATAAAAAGAATATCTTAAAAAACAAACGCAGCCTTGGATGCTTCTTTTTGCGTTTCGTTTTCCGTGTCTTCCCTGCAGATTCCTTGGTATCCGGCCTTCCCGCAGCGGAAGCGGATGCTCTTCTCCCCGGAGCCGCACTATAAGAAGCACTGCTTCTGCCTGTGCTTCCGGTTCCATAGGCTGCATGGTTTCTGCCTGCACTTCCCGTTCCATGGGAAGGGGCATTTCTTCTTGCAGAGTTACCGGATACTCTGCCTCTCTCTGAATAATTCATACTTATATCACGCCTTTCTAATGTGGTTATCATAGCATATTTCTATTAAAAATGCATCCTTATACGGTGGTTTTCATAAATTCATAAGATTCTCACAGGTATTTTCCACATTTTTTATACTCTATGTATATTTTTCGGCAATCCGGCAAAAATCTCCATGTCGAACAATTTTCCGCAATATATCACAGAAAGGATTTCAGACATGTATCATATTTCAAATAATACCAAAAATAACCGGAAGGCACGCTGGGTTCTTTTAGAACAGCTCCCAACCATATTATCACCCAGAATTTTAATTTTAATATTCCTGTATGCCATGGCATTTACTCTGTTGCTGTTAGGACTGCGCATTCTGCATTTTGAGAATTCCCTGTCCCGGAATATAACCTCTGTTACATCAACCGCCAACAACAGCTCCCTGCTCTTCCATCAGGAATCCGCAGGACAGATCCAGCAAAGCATCGCCTCCCGGGTGATACGCCTTCATGTGATCGCCAACAGCGATACTGCAGAGGATCAGGCTCTGAAGCTGAAGGTGCGTGATTCCATTATCCGGAAGCTGCAGCAGAGTCTCGCCGAAAGCTCGACTGTGCAGGATGCCAGAAACCGCATTCTGTCCCAGATTCCGGACATCCGGGAAGCAGCACAGAAAACCATCCGGGACGAGGGCTTTTCTTATTCCGTCAAAGTAACCCTTGGCAACCGGTATTTTCCGGTGAAGGATTATGGGGATCTGCGCTTCCCCGAGGGCAATTACGAGGCTCTGTGTATCCGCATCGGTTCCGCCTCCGGTCATAACTGGTGGTGTGTCCTGTTCCCAAGTCTCTGCTTTGTGGATGAGACCCAGGCTGTTGTCCCGGAGGAGTCCAAGGAAAAACTGCAGGATTCCTTATCGGAAGAGGAATATGAAGCTCTGGAGATCCATTCTGCCGCCTGCGACTGGATCACGGATAAGCTGAAATAGTCATCTGGACATTTTCCGATACATCCCGTACAATAAAACCTGTATACAAAATCGAGTGCCTGCGGTCCGGATACTGCAGGCAGAGAAAGGAACGTAAATCTTAAGTATGAAAGAGAATGTACTGATCTCCATCACCGGCCGCCATCTGACGGACGAGAACGAAAATACCATCGAAACAAAACAGCACGGCAAATATGCATTTTTTCAGGGGAAACATATTATCCGCTATGAGGAATATACAGAACCTGCGGAGGATACCGGTACCACTCCCGTCTCGATTCCCTGCATGTTAAAAATTGACGCAGAAAATGTCATTTTAAGCAAAAAAGGAGCTGCCCCGATGAAAATGCACTTTTCACCGGGTACAGCTCATAATACGTTTTATCAGACGCCTATCGGTTCTCTGCCTTTATGCATCGAAACCTCTGATCTGAAGATCACCGAGGAGACCGGAATGATTTCCGTAGATCTGAGGTACATACTTCACATGAACGGAAGTCCCATCAGTGAGTGCAGTATGTCCATCTCCATTGTAGAAATCAATTAATTACTTCTTTTTGGCTTTATCCACTTCCGCCTGTGCCTTTGCCTGCATGCCGGTCAGCTTATCCTGCATACGGGAACGGAAGGAACGCTTTTTGGCCGGTGTATCCAATGTGGAACGAAGTCCGTGCACCTCCAGAATGTAGATGCCGCTGACTTTTGCCTTGACGGATTTTTTAACCGGAATCTGTTCAAAGATCTTCTCTTCACACATCAGGGACATGATCTGATTTCCGATCTTTGCCTTTACGATCGGCACCTTCTGTCCGCGGAAACGCTTAGGCGTCTGATCGATCACCAGCTGTGGAAGCCCCGAATCCTTTAGTTTCATTTTCTTTTTGTCAATAACAAGAAATGATGCATTCTGTGCAGCTGCCTGAAGCTGCTTCTGGGACTCCTCCTGACGTGTCTGCAGCTTCTTGCCGTAGATACTCAGTGCAACCAGTCCGGCAATTAATGCAATAATAACAATAATCGTAACAACCAGCCATGCCTTTACTGCAAATAACGGCATGAACACCATCCATTCATTCATAATCACTTAACCAAACCTTTCTTCAAACTGTTCATAAGAATACCACATTTTTGCAAAGTTGAAAATACCCAACTACAACTCTGCGGCATTTTTCTTTACGGTTTCTCCGATAATCTCCCGGACCTTTTCTGCCACATGCTTTTTCTCTGTCTTTTCCAGCTCGTCCATATAGATTGGTTTGCAATACTCTACGATCACGTGTGTGCTGTGGATCCATGGAAAATGATTTTCAAAGGCATCATCCGTATTGTTCATAGCTACCGGTATCACCGGACGGTGGGATTTGTCTGCCAGCTTGAAGCTCGCCTGATGAAACTCCAGCAGCTCCTCTCCATGGTTTCTGGTTCCCTCAGGTGCAATAAATACGGAATGACCGGATTTTAACAGTTCAATTCCCTCCAGGATCGTCTGCAGACCCTTTTTCATGTCGTTACGATCCAGAAACAGGCATTTCATAGCTTTCATCCAACGGGTGATGAGCGGAACGTGTGCCAGATCATCCTTGGACACGAATGCCATAGGCATCGGTCCTGTGGTATATCCTACCAGAATATCAAAATAGCTCCTGTGATTGAAGGCATACATAGCCGATTCATTCTGCAGGATGTTTTCCTGTCCTTTGACCGTAACCTTAACACCGGAAATAAATAAGATATCCTTAAACGCCCTGCGAATCAATGTCTGGGCATATCTCGGTTTCATATCCGGGCTGATCTTTCCAATGATCCATCCCACAAACCACGCCGGTATACTAAAGATATAATATAATATCAAATAAATTACTACTAATATCGTCCTCATATAATTCTCCATTCTATTCTTTGGAATATTTCTGTTGTCCTCTGCCCATGGCACAATGCATAATGTCTCCCGGCCGCATTACTGTGCCGGGTCTGCCCCGTCACCGGTGTTCTGCTGGGACGTGGTGTCCTCTGTCGTTGTCTCTGTCTCCGGCTGTGACTGCGGCTGATCGGTATTGTTCTCCGGAACAGCCGGGGTGTCTGCATTGTCCTTTCCATCTGCCTCAGGTGTCTGTACGACCGGTTTCTTCGTTGGTTCAGATACCGGCTCCGGCTTTTTCACCGGTTTCGGTGTCGGCTTTTTGACTGGTTTCTGAGTCGGTTTTTTCACCGGTTTCTTTCCTGCCGGCTTCTTCGTAACGGCCGGCTCCGGTGTCTCTATCACCTGCTTTACCGAACTGATCTTGTGATTTGGCTTCGGTGTCGGTGCCGCTGTCATAACCGGCTCATTCTGATCATCATCAGGCACATCCCGGATCTTGCCCTCCGGCTCCCTGATCTGCTGATCTACAGTTGTAGTCTTGTAATATTCCTCCAGAGTCATATCCTTTTTGTAAAGATAGGTTGCCAGTTTCCTGCCCACATAACGAATATGCCATGGTTCGTAAGAATATCCCGTGATCTTTGTCTTGTCCTCCGGATAACGTATGATAAATCCGTAATTGTGGCAGTTTTTTGCAAGCCATTTGCCATCGGAGGTGTCTCCAAAGCTCTCCTCCAGAGCACATCCCACCGCTTCGCTTGACACATCGATCGTCAGACCGGTCTGATGCTCACTGCTGCCCGGCTTCGCAGAGACAAGATCTGTCGCTGACTTTCCACGGCTATTCACATTTCTATCGTAAATCTCCTTCTGACGGGCATAAGAGCGGTAACCGGACACGGCTTTCAGAATGACATTTTTCTTTTCGGCCGCTGCAAAAAGCTTTTCCAGGGCATCCGCCGTCACCTGGCGTACATAGCTCTTCTCATAGGTGCCGTAAAAACTGAAGCGGACATTGGGCACCACCAGATCTGCAGGGATATAATCTGCACTCATACGGTACTGACGGTTTACCAGAACTGTCACACTATCCTCCCGGGTATCCACCTTGATCAGTTTGGCTTTTTTGTGATTCGCTGTTTTTTTCACACCGGAGTCCTCCTCATCCTGAGCTTCTCCGGTATAATATTCATAGCCGGTATCGGAAGTGTCTGTCCGCCCCTCAGATCCCGCTTTTATATTCCCCAGCTGATGCGACAATAATCCTCCAAAAACTGTTACCAATGCAATAAATACAACTACCGCACGTTTCATTTGTATTCTCCCCCATTGTTATGTTATGACAAAAATGCTGCTTTTACTTTTCACACTATTATCCCATATCTTGTTTTTATTTTCAAGAGAATGTACCACATGTTGTTTAAAAAAAGGGCAAAATTTACATTTTGCCCTTTTAAATATCTTCCATCGGTGATGCTTATGCTATTCTATCTACCCACAATCCGCATGGTTTTTTTGAAACCGCCGGATGCCTTAAGTACTTTTTTATATTTTTTGAGAGATTTTTTCGGTACGTAAAATACTGCCTTTTTGTCAATATTTTTGAAGGCATCTTTTCCAATTGCCGGTACTTTTTCGGACGTAAATACAATCTTTTTTAATTTTTTGCAGCCGGCAAAAGAATTTTTCCCAATGTATTTTACAGAATTTTTAACCGTAAGCTTTTTGATCTTTTTGTTGTTTTTATAAGCACCCTTTCCTATTCTGACTACTTTACAGATTTTACCGTTTACCACAGTCTTGCCAACGGTAACAGAGGAAGAAGTATTATCTCCATCTACAATGGAAACACTTTCCCCGTCCGCTTCCACCTCGACAATATTATTATCTGTTTCAATGACCAATCCGGCCTCTAACAGTTTTTCCGCCGGTTCTGTTTTCACAACCGGCGGCACGGTTGTCTTCTGTGGCACTGTCGTTTCCTGTGGTTTCGCCGTAGGAATTTCTAATGGCTTTCCGGTCGGCACGCTACTTACCACTGAAGTTTCCGAAGGAAGCTCAGAAGGTGTAAGCGAAGTATCCGGACTCTGTACCGGCTGTGCGGTAACACTCGGTTTAGCACTTGACGACGGAGTCTTTGTCGGCTTGACCGCAGTACCCGGTTTGGTGCTTGACGACGGAGTCTTTGTCGGCTTGACCGCAGTACCCGGTTTTGCACTTGACGACGGAATCTTTGTCGGCTTGACCGCAGCTCCCGGTTTGGCACTTGACGACGGAATCTTTGTCGGCTTGACCGCAGCACCCGGTTCCACTCCCGGCTCAGGAGATGATGTTATCTCCGATGGATCTGTCGGCATCGGTGTCTCTGTTGACATGGGTGTTGATGCCGGAACGGCTGTTGCCCCACTGCTTGCAGGAATGGATGCCACAGGCGTTGCCGTTACCGCAGCCCGTGTTGTGGAAACCGGTGTGTCCGGCTGTTCTGATGTCTCCGGAAGAAAAGCTTCCCGTTCTCCAATCTCTACTTTCAGAACCGTAACTCCATTTTGGATCGGCTGTATTCCAAAATATGCCGGTCTGGCAGGATCTAACGAAAATACATAACTGTTTATTCCTTCCTCCACCCCTTTGTTCCGCCAATTCTGAAAATCTTTCACAATCGTCCAGCTGATTCCCTGTTCCAGTGTTTTCTCGGAACGGATCGTAACTCTGGCAGCCGGACTGCTGTATGCACTCATGTCCATGGATGCCTCCAATTTGGCACCTGCCCAGTTTGTTCCACTTCCGGACCATATGTTCAGATTCTCCGAACCGCAAAACTGTTCCAGATTGGAATCTGCTTCTGACGTTTCTGCGATGGATGCCATTAATGTTTTATCTACTATAAGACGTCCGTTCCAGACTCCAACATCCACTGCACTATGCGTTGGATAATTGACCGGTGCCGCTGTAACAACAGGAGGATCTGTGATCTGTGGCTGCGAAACAGCCGCATCATAAATAGTAATCCTTGTTATATGAAACACTCCCGAATTTCCTGTCTGCAAATTAGGTGCAATTCCAAAATATCCTTTAAATCCCTTTTTCAGAGAAATCTTTTCATCAATGTCTCCCGATACAACTTTGATATACTTTCCAGTCTCCCAATCCTCATCATAGGCATACTGCAGATATGAATAGGAGTCTTCACACTGTAGTGTTCCCTCCACCTCTACTACCGGCTCCTCATATGCACTCAGATCCATATTCATATACATGTTGGCAGATACATATCCGTCATCCTTGTTACCTCCATTCCAGCCTCCCCAGTTTTTACGGCCGCAGAACCGGGATAAATTCTCCGCAGCTGTAATCCAGCTGCTGGTCATATTCTCGGTATCCACCATCAATGTGCCGGTCCATACTGCTGTATCAACCGCTACATGTGTCGGCACAACCGACTCCGGATCAACCGTCGGTGAAGCCGCAGGTTCTGACGTCCGTACAATGGCTGGTGCCGTCGGAACGATACCGGACGGTTCGCTGGAAACCGGCTCTGCCGTCGGAGCCTGCAAAGCCCTGTCGTATATTTCAATCCCAACAATCTTTGCTCCTGTCTCTTTTGGCGTTATTGCAAAGTAGGATGATTTGTCAACATTCAGTGCAAATACATATTCCTGCCGACCCTTTGTAACATCTATTTTTTGTGCGTAATCAAACGGCTTTTCCATGCATACTCCAAGGGCATTTTTGATATCTTTCTCTGCCTCCACTGTCACCTTTGCCACCGGATCTGCATATGCACTCAGATCCATTCCCATATTGATATTGGCTCCTGCCCATCCATTTCCCGATCCACTCCACGAGAACCAGTTATCCTTTCCGCAAAATTCATCCAATGTCTGTGACGCCGTGTCTGCACCTGCATTATCCAGATCATTGTCTACCCAGATGGAACCGGACCAGTTTGCTCTGTCCACTGCAGAATGGGTCGGATAAGATGCCGGCTTTTCTGTTGTCACCGGTGCTTCCGTGATCACCGGCTCTCCGTTTGCCATGTCAAATACAGTGACCCTGCTTATCGTAAAAACAGCACCAGTTTCCACGTTCTTAGGTGCCATAAAAAAATAGCTTTCCGCAGACTTTTTTAATGAAATCTTTTGCGAAAACTCACCGTTTGCAAAAGTAGCTGTGTTTGTCATTGCTGCATTATCCTCATCCGAGAACTTATATTCAAGACATGCTGACGGATTACTTTCGTCCTCCGGCTCGTATGTACCCTCTACCGCTACTACCGGATCTGCATATGCACTCAGATCCATACGCATCATCATATTTGCTGCGATCCATCCTTCCTTTGAGTCTCCACCACTCCAGATTCCCCAGTTGTCTTTTCCACAAAATTCTGTGAGATTCTCTGAGGTGGTCTCTCCCTTTGCTGTCATCTCCTGTTTGTTCAGGCAAATACTGCCTGTCCATATGGCAGTGTCCGCAGCTTCATGTGTGGGAAGCGTTTTTCCGGCTGCCTCCTCCCCGTGAGATACCATGATGTCTCCCGGACTGCTAAACAGCAATACAGCCGTCATGATAACAGACAGGATCCTTTTTCGTTTTCCTGTAAACAAATTCTTCATTTCAGTAAACTCCTTTCCTATACCCTATTGCGGTTATATACTTCATTTCGCATTTCCTATCTTATTGTAGCATACATTTAAAAATAAATACCATTTATTTTTAAATGAAATCTCATGTACATTCTTTTGTTTTACTGCTATACTAAACGTAATTCGAAAGGAGTGTTTGTTTATGAGCGAATCCATTACTATAAAAGCACCTGCAAAGATCAATCTTTCTCTGGATGTGACCGGCCGCCGCAAAAACGGCTACCATGATCTCCGCATGATCATGCAGACCATTGATCTGTACGACGAAGTGACCATCCGCAAAACAGCCGGACCGGACATTCATTTTTCTATGAATAAAGAGCTGCCGGATCGTATCCCACCAGAGAAAAATCTGGTCTGGAAGGCTGCAAAACTCCTGCAGGAGCGGTGCCATATCACGGACGGGCTGGATATTTATCTGGAAAAGAATATTCCCGCCGCTGCCGGGCTGGCCGGTGGAAGTTCAGACTGTGCCGCCACGCTGCTTGGTGTCAATGCACTTTGTGAGCTGGGGCTGACTCTGGGAGAGCTTTGTGATATCGGCGTTACGCTGGGTGCTGATGTACCGTTCTGCCTCCAGAAGGGCACGATGCTTTCCGAAGGGATCGGTGAAATTCTTACGAGACTGCCGGATCTGACACCGCTGTGGACTTTACTGATCAAACCGGATATTTCCGTCAGCACCGGCTATGTGTATACCCATCTGAAGCTTGACGAAATTACCGACCGCCCTGACACAGAGCATCTGATCGACTGTATCCGCCGTCACGATGATGCGTCTCTTGCCCGCCGGTTATCCAATGTGCTGGAAACGGTTACTATCCCGGAATATCCTGTTTTAGCAGAGTTGAAGCAGTTTTTGAAGGATAACGGTGCCATCGGCTCTCTGATGAGTGGAAGCGGTCCTACCACATATGGACTTTACCAGGACGAGATCCTTGCCCGTATGGCATTCAAAAAAGCACAGGAACACTATCCGGATTATGATATCATCCTGTGCCGCACCCAGCTTCCGGAGGCATAAACCGCCTCATAAGCTCTGCAATAAAATCATAACGGCAGTAATAATAGTTCAATGCCTGTGCATAACTGTCAAAGGCAGACTGCAGGTTCCGTTCCGATCAGCACCTTTTTCCCTTCAAATGCAAATCCATAATGCCGGATTCGGTCTGCCGGAATCCCCTGCGACAGCAGCTCTGCATCGTAATTCTTCTCTGCAATCTGCTTCAAAGCAGACTGCACGGCATCCAGCAGAGTTTTCTCCTCGTCCGGTTCATAAACCTTAAACTCAATGATGATCGCATCCCCATTCTCTGTCAGAGGATTCAGCATAACATCATACCGGCCATAACCGCTTTCTCTGTTGGAACGGATCTCATACCTGTCCCGCAGTTCCACCAAAAGTCCCAGTACAAAGCCATGATAAAACCGCTCCGGCTGATGCTTTGCTGAGGGTTTTCTTCCAGCGTCAAAACTGCTGAAGGTAGCAAGTGCCACATCATTCATATAAATATTCATTTCCTTCAGATTACCTCTCAACAATGCTTTTACAAAATCATTATAATTTGCATCGCTGCTTGTAAACCATCCGCGAAACATGTGCATAAACATACTCAGTGTCTCAATATTGGTAATACTTAAATTATACCATGGCTCTCTCGTAATCCCCCGGTAATCCACGTTCTCTACCTTTAAATAGCCGCTGGCAAGCAGAAGACTCCAAATTGCATTTTCATTGTGATCTAACTGATTATAGACGATCTGCTCATCAAAGTTCACCGTGATCTGCTTCCCCTGCAGCAGATCCTCCATCTTCTCCTTTACATCTGCCGACGCCGTCCGTATCAGTTTCCCTGCCAGACTGTTGGAGCTGGTCGATGCCCAGTAAGGGTGAAGTTTCCCCTCTTTCAGATAATTTGTGATCGACCACGGATTGTAGATATCGCGATGTTCCCCAAAAGTAAACCCATCATACCATTGCTTTACCTCGCCCTTTTTGTCAGACATTCCAAAATCATCCAGTGCTGAAAACACCTCTGTCTCTGTAAAGCCAAAGCATTCGGCATACATATCTGACGTTGTCGTTACCACCCTGAGATTGTTTAAGTCTGAAAAAATAGATTCCTTGGACACTCTTGTGATCCCTGTCATAACAGCCCTCTCCAGATAGGGATTTGTCTTAAATGTGGCATTGAACAGACTCCTGATAAACGATGTGATTTCCTCCCAGTATCCCTGCACATATGCCTCCTGCATCGGCGTGTCATATTCATCCAAAAGGATGATCACCTTCCTGCCGTAATATCTGGACATATATTCACTCAAAACATTAAGCGAAGAGATTGTCAGCGCATCCGACATATCTATAGACAAACTACGGTACTCTTCCTTTTCTTCCGGGCTGAGACAATCCGATTCTAACAGATATCTGTTATTTCTATAAAGCCGCACGATCTCCTGCTTGATCTGTATCTTGGCATCCTCCAGATTCCCTGCTTTTACCACAGCGAAGCTTAGAAAAATCACCGGATACGTTCCCTGCAGATTTCGGTATTTCTCCTCCTCCCAGATAGAAAGACCTTCAAACAGATCTGCCCGGTTTGCATACTTATTCGAAAAGAAACATTCCAGCATACTCATATTCAATGTCTTGCCAAAACGGCGGGGACGGGCGATCAAGGTAATGTCATCCCCCTTCTCCCACCATTCTTTGATCAAATTGGTCTTATCTACGAAAAAATAATCCTGTTCTCTTAAAGCCGAAAAACTCTGCTTTCCAATGCTTATCACCTTTGCCATACGCTCACCTGCTTTCCCGGATGCTGCACTCTCCGCCTTTGCGTGTTGCTATTCACGGCCGCCAGAGCCCACAGAAAACTGCTATGAATAGTAACCTTTGCGTATATTATAACAATATCCTCCCCTTGACACAAGGCATTCCACGGTGTCATCCGCCGCTCTTCTTCCCTCCTGTGTTTCCACCGGTCTGTTTTTTCCTCCTCCACATATGCAATCAGTTCATTTTCTGCCTCATTGATCTCCCCCCGGAACAGCTCTTTTATATGCTCTGCCTCTCTGCATATCACAGTTTTATCAATCACTGATCCTGTCATTTAAGCACTCCCATCCCTCCACAGTAACAAAGCAGCATAGCCGTCGAAAGCAGCAACGCCATCCCCATTTATTTTGTTCTTTTCATTTGTCATCTCTATTCCAATGTGATAAACCCGTCTTTCATTACCGGCATTTATATTGATACCCGTTCTTTTTGGCAAATGCAATCGCAGCACTTCCCTTTTTCCCATAAATAGTAACCTGCTTTTTCATGCGATCTGTCCCAAACATATTCCTGGATATCCGCTTACAAGAAGAGGGTATATAAATCTTTTTCAGCATATCGTTATCCTGAAATGCATTTTTCTCGATGCTGGTCACCCCCTCCGCAAACTGAACACTTTCCAGACATGTATCCGCAAATGCCCTGCTGCGCACCACCTTATATTTCGATTTTCCTTTTCCTTTCTGAAATACCACCTTCCGCATTCCGGAGCCTCGAAAAGCATATCCTTCTATATCCACAACAGACGCCGGTATCGTCACCTTATCAAATCCAACATTCGCAAAAGCATAGGATCTAATCTTTTTGGTTGTTTTCGGAAATGTCACATTTAAACCCGACGCTCCATGTGCAAAGATCTCCCTGCTTTGATTCATTATCACGTATTTGGCGCTGCCACGGCTTATGGCATCCCACTTTTTTGAATCATAGTCTTTCCATTTAATCCCAAGATCCAGCACTCTTTTCTGCAAATATGTATTCGCCGGACAATATACCGTTAATTTGGAGGAACAACCGTCAAATGCATGAGCATCAACCTCCTGTATCGATCCATAGGAATCCTCCGGAAAGGGAATTACAATATTTTTCAGATTTGGACAATTTTGAAATGCATTCGCCTTGATCCGATAACAATTATTACTTTTTGAGGTATCCTCTGCCATCCAGGACAAACTCATTTGTATCGTCTCCCAACTTTCTCCACCCTCTGTCCCAACAAGATTTTTGTTCTCGTCCAAAATAAGTGCACCTAAAACATCGGATTTTTTCCTGGCAGATATATTCTCCGATGACCACATCGTAACGATCATGCAACATATTATACTAATGATCAAGGTTCCAAAAGGTATTCTCTTTTTCATCATTTTCTCTCCCTCTATCTGCATATTTTATAACTTTAAAAGCAACGCACTTAACTTCCATCGCTCCAATATGGCGAAGGATCATTAAGCCAAACTATTTTGATGAATCCCGGAAAGGAGAACTATGAAATTAGCAAGCTATCTTATGTCTTTCCTCATCTTTTCGTTATTCACAATTTTTTACATATCTTATCAGTTTTTCCTCTATTTTATGGCTTTGTTTTTTATACGACTGTTCCACAAAACAGAGGCTGTTTGCAGCTATTTATTTTCAGATCTGCATCGGTGCCGGAGAGCTCTTTTTTAGTATGCTGATCGTCAATCTTTATCCTGCTCTTATGAACCACCCTGCCGACAATCTTTACGCATTAATGAATCCAGGTTCCGAAATGACGGCTCTTCCAATCATTCTGCTCAGCTCTGCTGTGTGGAATAAACTGTTACGGACATATCCCCTTCATTTATATACCACAAGACGGGACACCGCATATGATCCGCAGTGTCCCGTCCTTATGAGGCTCTGTCCTAAGACATTTGTTTTGACAAACTAAAAAATTAAATTACCGTAAGTGGAAATAGATCAACTGAGGTATTTGGAATAGTCCTCTGCCGTGGTTACTCCATTCTTCCAGTCGTCCATCTTCTGGCGGGTGGCATCCATGGTGTCCTGGCAGATCTGTGGAAGATCCTCTCCCCATGCCTTTGTTGCCTGCTTATATCCCTTCTCGATAGCCTCCATCATGGTATCTGCCTTGTCCGTATCTCCACCGGCAAGCGCGATCGCCATGCTAACCAGACGGTCTGAGGTCTGATCCACTCCCCAATATCCATCCTCTGCGATCGATGCCTTGGCATCATCGATGGTCTGCTGGTCTACCTTGCCTGCGATCTCACGGAATGTAGCTGCCAGATTGGTACCTGTCGCCAGATCAAACTTCTCTGCCTGCTTACCCAAAAGCTTCTGCACCAGACTGTTCATACTATCCAGACGGCTCTGCTGGTCTGCCTTAAGCTTTGCGATCACATTGTCTTTGTTATAAATCTGATTGGCACTGTCCTTTTTGGTCTCTGTGCTCTTCTCGAATACGGCTGCGTCATCCTTGACCTGATCCTTGGTTGTCTCTGCCGCCTTTGCTGTCTTCTCTGCCTCTGCGGTCTTGACTGCGGTATATCCGTTTACTCCATTAATTGATGATACACTCATGTTCCCGAACCTCCTTTTTCCTGTTGCGAACATATCTGCCTAAAACATATGGTTTTCTATTAAAAATATCGACTGTTTTCGTTGTATTCTTTATAGGTAAATTAATTTTCATGTCTAAGGGTCATTCCACAGTAAACTCCGCAGAAACCGTTCCCACACCATACACATTTTTAAATGCTATATACTTTCCGGCAGTCAGCGGTGCATAATTCGTTCCAAGGTTCTGATCAAAATCCACCTTTGAATCATCCTGCACAATCATGGCTATCTCTCTGAATTCATTGCTTTTTCTCGGAATCTCCACGAGATTTTCATTCTCATATTTTTTGATCGTGATTTCTTCGCCCATATTTACCATGCTTCCCGAATGATTTTTTATGGTCATGGACAATGTCATTGTCTGCGGATCATATTTTGAGATAACAAAATCAATTTTATCTTCCAATTGTGATTTTCCCTCCGGTTCAGATGACGGGGTCGGTGAAGCTGCTGGTTTGTTCTTCGATGCTTTCTCCATTACACGCACTTCACAGCGATAACTCTTACCATTGTATTTTGCAACAACATAACATTTTCCCGGAGTTTTTCCTGTGATCTTTCCGCTCTTTACACCGGCAATCTTTGGTTTTGTACTCTGCCATTTTACCTTTGAGGATTTCGATCCACTCAGCTTTATGATTTTTGTTTTTCCGGCATATAGTATTACTTTATATTGTGTCAGTTTTACAGATTTCCTCACAGCATTTACATCATTAACATGTAAGGATACCACAAGAACGCATAACACAATTACACTTCTTGCCAACTTCGTCTTCATATCAATACCTCCTCTCACATCGTTAAATTCCAAGAATTCTCAGTTCTTTACTTTCACTTCTTTTTTAGTAATAACCTACAAATAAATTTATAATTGTTTTTTAAGTTACTTTTTAGTCATACTTATTATCAATAATCCACTGAATTACTGCACTATCCAAACGTCTTCCGCTTGATGCACCTTCAGCAGTATGTGTTATCACTCCATATACAAACTGATCTGCATCAAAATAAGGTGAACCACTCTGTCCTCCCATGCAATATATGTTATTACAGAACATTCTTAAATCCGTACTACCTGTTAGAGTACCATATGATTCATACATCCTCAATCCACTGTTCAAATCCCCCGGATATCCAGCCGTCCGCAACGCCATATTATTATTTAACGCAGAATTCATTCCGAAACAACCTGTCATCTCCACGGTTCTCTGATCCCAAATCACAAAAGCAATGTCATAATCGGGATCTGTAATAATCGTACCATCTGCATTTTTTCCTGTTATGTATTGTGGATAATAAATATATCCTGATACATTTGTAAGTTTATTGTTATAAGTATTATTATTTCCATTATAACCATACTATGCTGTAAAATTCGTCGACCAATTTCCATAATTATCTGTGAGGCAATGTCTGGCAGTTGCACACAGTCTGTTTCCTACTGCAAATCCTGTGCCCATGTAATTTCCTGTTTCTCCTAATGAATTATAAGCCTGATTAAAATACAATTTTGCTATCTTGTAATATGGATCTGCCTGTGGATTACTAACGAGCATACGATTATCAACAGTTCTTGTACTTATTGTTTCCATTTCAAAATTATCTTTTGTTTGTGCTTTGTTTAAATTTTCTATTTCAGAAGTTGACAACTTTTTCTCAACAATTTCATTTGTAGCTGATTTTGGATAAACAACATTATTTACTCTAACCCCTCTCATTTTTTCAAAATCGGAAGCTCTATATAATGTTTCTTTCCCCGTTTTCACATCATAATACGCAAGCACAACCTCATCATTTAAACTTGATTCTCCCTTTTCCCCTGCATGCACCACCACATTTGACGCTAAAACAGCTTGTAATGTACATACTACAAGAGAGAACATAATCACAAAGGTAAATAGTCTTAATTTTCTTATTCCTTTCATAAAAAACCTCCTTTTTCTTGTTGTAATCATTATCGTTTCGAAATTATAATTTCTTACCAATATTATCGACAATTTATTTTTTATACTTTATCGTCAAATAGAATTTTATGCACATGTTTATGAATTTCACATAAAATAATCTGAATATGTCGAAAAAGTCTGTCAGAAAGGAGGCTGCCCTATGTCGATCCGTCGAAGTATTGCCCGGAGAACACAATATAACTTCCGATTAAACCGTAAGGTGATTCATCTAAAGCATTGCTGGGAGGATGTAAACTCTATGCTGGACACCTTCTGTGGTCACAAGCATAAGCCAGCCCCTCCACCGAAGCCTCCAAAACCTCAGCCGAAGCCGGGACCACCGCCATGTCCGCCGCCCTGTTTTCCCTGTTGTCCGTTCTGTATGCCGCCAAAACCGGGGTCTGCACCGGGATCGCGCCCCTGTGTGTCTCCAAAACCACCGGGACCACCTCCAGGACCATCGCACTGCACGCCGCCGAAACCGCCGGGTCCTCCTCCGGGATCATCCCACTGTACGCCTCCGAAACCACCGGGACCATCGCACTGTACGCCGCCGAAACCGGAACCTAAGCCCTGTCCTCCTCCAAAGCCGCCGGGACCTCCAAGACCTCAACCGGTACCTCCTTCTTGTGCCCCTCCGAAACCACCAGGACCTCAGCCTGGACCGTCACACTGTCCGCCACCTTGTCGTCCCCGACCAAAACGTGGTCCGTTTTTCCCACCGTTTCGGTTTTAATATACTCCTACTAAATATATACTCAGTTCAGTGTATCAGATAAAATTCAGGCTACCTTCCGGAGCCGGAAATCGGCTCCGACTTTTTTCAGACAGATCAGGCAGGTTGGCAGAATATAAATACATGCACAAATCCACGCCGTCTGATCACCAAAGCAGATTGCTGTGTAACCGTAGACTGGCACAAAGATCAGACTGACCACGATCCTTGCCACCATCTCTGTGACACCGGAAAATACGGCTCTGCCGGAATAACCAAGTCCCTGCGTGGTCATACGGCATGTGTTTAAAATGCCAAGACTCCAGAAGAAAAAGCCCTGACAGAACATATACTTTGCCGCCGCATCCAGCACTTCCACTTCTTTCCCGCTGATAAAGATCTGGCAGAGGGTACGTCCAAAGAATATCAGCATAATACCGGCACACAGACCATAGCCCACAGCCACTGCCATTCCCTGAAAAAATCCCTTTACGATACGTTTCTTTTTGCCTGCTCCCAGATTCTGGCTGCAAAAAACGGATACACCGGTTGCAAACGCATCAAATGGACACATAAAAAACTGTTTCAATCGCAGAGCCGCCGTAAATGCCGAAACATACACAACGCTGTCAAGGCTGTTATTGGCATACTGCATCACCATGCTTCCGATGGCCGTAATGGAATACTGAAGTCCCATTGGCACTCCCATGGTGGTCATAATGCGTACGCCGCGGCTGTGAAGCCTGCAGTCTGCTTTGGATAGTCTCAGAAGCGGCACCTTCGTCCAGATATAAATACAGCAAAGGATTCCACTGATCGCCTGTGCCGTGATGGTTGCTGCCGCCGCTCCGGCACACCCCCAGTGGAACACCAGAATACAGACCAGATCCAGTATAATGTTTAACACCGTGGAAATCGCCAGAAAAACAAACGGTGTCCGGCTGTCCCCCACCGACCGCAGGATACTGGACATCAGATTATATAACAGGGTAAATGGAATGCCCAGAAAGAGAATGAGCAGGTAATGATATGCCCCCGGAAAGATCTTGTCCGGCGTTGACAGCATATGCAGAATCTGTGGACAGAAAACCGCACACACTGCCGTCAACACTACCGCAAAGACACCTGTCAGAAACATGGAATGAAAAATGTGACTCCGCATTTCCGGCAGATTCCCTGCCCCAAAGCTTTTGGCAATGGGTACACCAAAGCCACATGTGATACCAATGCAAAAGCCAAGTACCAGAAACTGGACACTGCTTGATGCGCCTACACTCGCCAGAGCATTGGCCCCCAGTGCTCTCCCAACAATTGCCGCATCAATAATATTATATGTCTGCTGCAGTATATTTCCCACCAGAAGGGGTACTGCAAATCCCATTATCAAAGGCAGCGGTCTGCCTTCCGTCATTTTCTTTGCCATAACTTCCTCACCTTTCATTCCGGCAATGTTTACAAGCAAACAAAAGCTGACAGAAATTTCATCTCTGAAATCTCTGCCAGCATATTTTCACGAGATATCATGTCATTGGACATAATGTGTCATTTTTATTTAAGGTTAAATTATTTAAGAGTAACCTTAGCACCCTCAGCCTCGAGCTTCTCTTTGATCTCGTTAGCCTCGTCCTTAGAAGCACCCTCTTTAAGAACCTTAGGAGCGCCATCTACAACTTCCTTAGCTTCCTTAAGTCCAAGACCAGTTACCTCACGAACAACCTTGATAACCTTAACCTTGTTTGCACCAACTTCTGTAAGCTCAACATCGAACTCGTCCTTCTCTGCTGCGCCTGCTGCATCTCCGCCTGCTGCTGCTACAACAACGCCTGCTGCTGCAGATACACCAAACTCTTCCTCACATGCCTTAACTAAATCGTTCAGCTCTAACACTGTCATGCCCTTGATAGCATCAATAAATTCCTGTGTAGTCATTTCTATAACCTCCGTATTATTTTCTTTTCGTTTTTGTTTTCTTAATAAAATTTAAGCCTCTGCTGCACCCTCGCCCTGCTCTGCGATCTGATTAAGCACACGAGCAAGATTGGTAATAGGTGACTGCAAAGAACCAAGCAGCTTGGAAATAAGCTCGTCTCTTGATGGAATGCTTGCCAGTGACTTAACACCGTCAACATCATAGAATGTTCCCTCAACGACAGCTCCCTTGAATTCCAAAGCCTCAGCCTCTTTCGCAACGTTATTCAGAACGCGGATAGGTGCTGTTGCATCTTCCTTAGAAATTGCGATAGCAGATGGTCCATCTAAAAGATCATCTAACTGTGCGAAATCAGTACCCTCAAACGCACGCTTCATGAGTGTATTCTTGTATACCTTGTACTCACATCCTGCCTCTCTCAATCCCTTACGAAGTTTTGTGTCCTGTTCTACAGTCAGTCCACGATAATCAACGAGAACTATAGTAGTAGCGCCGTCAATCTTCGCCTTGATTTCATCAACGATTGGCTGTTTTAATTCAACCTTTGCCATAAGATATCTCCTTTCCTGGGCAGTCCCATATTTTTCCTGCCTGGGAAGTCTTACTTCAAAATAAGAAAACCTCCCTGCGTAAACACAGAGAGGTGAAATCATCAAAATAATTACATCCTTCCTCGGTAGGCGGTGTCCTTACGCCGAGCTATCGGCACCTACTGTCTACGGCAGTATGGCTTGCTTTACAAACCGAAAAATATTTTAGCACATTTCAAAATATAAGTCAACACCCATTTTTCTAATATTTCCTCTTGCAATCCTGCCTAATATTTCTACCATACAATTTGCCCTAATATTTCCACAAATTCTTGATCTGCGGCACCACCTGTGACAGCTTCCATACTTTTTCACTGTTTTTGCGGCTGTTGGGATCATTGATGATCACCTGCCGGTCATCTTTCATTCCCGACAGAACCAGAAAATGTCCTGCTGTGGTAAAATCTCCCGGCCGCATGGCACAAATGATCACATGCCCCTCCTGAAGGGTCCGCCGGATCACCTCCTCATCGCAGGACATTTCTGTCCCGCTAAGTCCCAGCAGTGCCGCCCCGTCTGTCATCAAAGACCATGCCGAGCCTTGTCCTTTTACATAAAATCCATTCTTTTGCGCCAGTTTTGCCACCTTCCATGGGTTCCATTTGTCATTCTGAAAGGTATGGCATGCCACCATCGCAAGACAGGTGGGACCACACCCCGTCAATGCCATAAAATCATTGCCGTATTTCCGGTATCCCCATCGTTCATCCCACTGCAGAAACAATGGCACACCACTTTCCTGATTGCCCCCCAGATCAGAGGAGGTCAGACGAATCTTCTGTGCTTTTCCTGCCTGTTTGGGATAATCCTTCACAAACTGTCTCGTCTCCGGATTCTTTTTGGCCAGTTCGATCAACTGCTCCGGGTATTGTCCTTCTTTATCTTTCCAGAAATCATCCTGTCCCAGAGACGACAGGCTCTGACGAAACTGATCTATGCTCCGGGATATATTCCCCATATAATAATTTGTCGTCAAAAAACGTACCCCCACCAGAACCAGAATGATTCCCAGGAGCCATTTTCTTTTTTTTCTCCTGTACTGTCTTTTCATTTTATATCATCTCCCATTTTTGCTTGAGTTACTTATAAGTTTAATGGGAGATGTCTGGGAATGCTTATGATTTTTCTAAACGATTTCTAATATTTCTCTGAACTTTGAGCTGGAACCTCGGTCTTATTTTACATTACGAAAGGGATGTGATAAGATGAATGCATTATCAACGAAAGGATCATACAAGCATGAACGAACCAGATAACATTTCCGGAGAGAAGCTTTCCTCTGCGGAAACCGACAATAAAAACAAAAAAGAGAAACATTTTTCTCTTGCGGATACACTTCAATTTCTCTTTCTGCTGGCTGTGATCGCCCTGATCATCTTTATCCGGCAGATGCCGCTTTTTACTGTAGACGGCCACAGCATGGATCATACCTATTCCCACGGAGATCTGCTGGTAGGCGAAAAAAATGCCGACATCAAGGCCGGCGATATCCTGATCATATACAGCGATGTGCTGTCAGAACGGATTGTAAAACGCTGCATCGGTCTGCCGGGAGACAAGGTCGAGATCCGCGATAACACGGTATATGTCAACGGCAAAGCATTAAAAGAAGATTATATTGCAGAACCGATGATCACAGAGGATCTGTCCATTACTCTGGCGGATGATGAGTATTTTGTTATGGGAGACAACCGGAATGACTCCACCGACAGCCGGGAGATCGGTCCAATTCCAAAGAACAAGATCCAGGCAAAGGTTAGCCACAATCTGACGAAGGAATATCACATCACAACGGCTCATCTGAAATGGTTCAAGCGCATTATCATTATTGCCGCTGCATGCTATATTATCTTTACGATCCTCGGAAGTTTTCTGTTTCCTTTGTTCCGGCGTAAGGATGAAAAAGGATCAGACTCCGCCACGGAAGAAGATACCGATTCCGGCGAAGATTCGGAATAAAGAAGAAAAAACCGGTACAGACAGCAGATGTTTTCCCATACATCTGCCGTCCATGCCGGTTTTATTATTTACTATATTTTGCGATGGTGTGATCTTTTTGCTAAGACCGCACCACAGATCCCTCTAAATTATTTCTTTACGGTAATGGCTTCCATTCCACCCATATATGGTCTGAGGGCTTCCGGAATCCTTACGCTGCCGTCCTCCTGCAGATTATTCTCCAGAAATGCAATGAGCATACGAGGCGGTGCAACTACGGTGTTGTTCAGGGTATGTGCGAAATATTTGCTGCCGTCCTCACCCTTCACGCGGATCTTTAAGCGGCGTGCCTGTGCATCGCCGAGGTTGGAACAGCTTCCGACCTCGAAGTATTTCTTCTGACGTGGAGACCATGCCTCAACATCAATGGACTTCACCTTCAGATCTGCCAGATCACCAGAGCAGCACTCCAGGGTACGAACCGGGATATCCAGTGTACGGAACAGATCCACGGTATTCTGCCACAGCTTGTCAAACCACGCCTTGCTCTCCTCTGGCTTGCAGACAACGATCATTTCCTGCTTTTCGAACTGGTGGATACGGTAAACACCTCTCTCCTCGATACCATGTGCTCCCTTCTCCTTACGGAAACATGGAGAATAGCTTGTCAGGGTACGTGGAAGTGACTTCTCCTCCAGGATCGTATCAATGAATTTACCGATCATGGAATGCTCACTGGTACCGATCAGGTACAAATCCTCGCCCTCGATCTTATACATCATGGCATCCATCTCGGCAAAGCTCATAACACCTGTTACCACATTGCTTCGGATCATAAATGGAGGTACACAGTAGGTAAACCCGCGGTCGATCATGAAATCTCTCGCATAGGAGATCACTGCGGAATGAAGTCTGGCAATATCTCCCATCAGATAATAAAATCCGTTTCCTGCCACCTTACCGGCAGCATCCAGATCAATACCATCAAAACGCTCCATGATCTCTGTATGATAAGGCACCTCGAAATCAGGAACGACCGGATCACCAAACTTTTCGATCTCGACATTTTCGCTGTCATCCTTACCAATCGGCACACTTGGGTCGATAATGTTTGGAATGACCATCATGATCTTCTGGATCTTTTCCGCAAGCTCCGGCTCCTTTGCCTGCAGCTTTTCGAGACGAGGGGCGATCTCGGCAACCTCTGCCTTTCTCTGCTCTGCCTCATCCTTTTTGCCCTGTGCCATCAGGCCACCGATCTCCTTGGAGATCTTTTTGCGGCGGGCACGAAGCTCATCAGCCTCCTGCTGTGTCTTTCTTGCCTCTGCATCCAGAGCGATCACCTCATCCACCAACGGAAGCTTCTCGTCCTGAAACTTATTTTTGATGTTCTGTTTTACGATGTCAGGATTTTCTCTGACAAATTTCAAGTCTAACATGTCTTTTCTCCTTTATGATTTATTCGCTCAAAAAGCATTTTTCAAATACAACGTTTTTCATGGCTCCATAATATATGATGCCCTCAAACACATCGCATCCTATCTTTTTTGCATACTCCTCCTGAAGTCTGGTGTGGATGCCTCCACAGGTAACGGTAAGTCCCATCTCCTTTGCCATCTCCACAGTCTTTCGGAAGATCACAGTATCCTTTTCATTGATCATATGCTCACTGAAATATTCCCCGTGAAATTTAATGCCTGTCACCGGCAGACGGCGCATGGAATTAACCGCTGTGTGGTCTGCACCAAAACGGCTGATCACCACCTGGTATCCCAGATTGGTCAGATTGCGTATTGCTACCTCAAATGCCGTCGTGGCATCCGCAAAAAAACGCTCCGGAATCTCAAAAATGAAATCCTGCGGTTCGAGTTTATTTTGCTCCACAACAATGTTATGTATACGCTCCACAGCATGCCTTGTGGACAACTGGCTTGCTGTCATTTCCAGAGAAACCGGAATGACATGATTGCCCTTCGCTTTCCAGGCACCAATGTGATCCGCCACCTCCTGCAGCAGATAGAAACTAAACTCCTCCAACTGGGCACCACGTTCCATCAGATGCATGATCTGTGTATATTCAAAATACTGACCGTCCTTCATCAGAATCCTTGGGATCGCCTTGCATCCGATCACATGTTCCTTATCTCCCTTGATCCTTGGAAGATAACTGATCTCCACGCTATGCTCGTCCATAGCACGACGAATCTCGCCTGCCATTTCATCTTCTCTGGAAAGCTGCTCCTCCATGTCTTCTGTGTATATCGCATAATGGTTGCCCCGAAGTCCTTTAATGCTTCTGCGGGCAAGATCAGCCTTTTCCAGCATCTCCAGAAGCTCCTGATCCTCCTTCTGGATCAGATATACACCTACCGTGGAACCAAAGTCAATATTGTCATCCTCTGCCTCCACTTCCTGCTGATGACGCACCACAGCAGACATGGCATTAACCAGTTCCTTGTGTGTATCATACTGAAACAATACAACAAAATAGTCCCCGTCTACTCTCGCACACATTCCGTCCTTTGTCAAATGATTTAACAATACATCGGAAAATGCCTTAAGGATACGATTACTTACCGAAAAGCCATAATGGTGACTGAAACTCTGAAATTCATTGATATCTGCGCAGATCAGTGCATAATGGGAATCTTCTCTGCGGGATGTCAGAATCTTCTCTGCCTTTCTCAAAAAGGAAGCATACGGAAGTAAGCCGGTAATGGTATCCTCCGTCCTGGCTCTTGCCGAAGCTGCGATCTTTTTGAGTTTACCTGCAAGCTGGGTAATCTCCAACTCGGAATTTTTGACCTGTTCTGCCTTCACTGCATTCTGCCCGCTATCCGGAATAAGCCGGGTCAGACCGTAAACAACACTTCCGGATCCATCTTCCTTTTTCTCAGTAGACGAACTGATCTGAACCCTTTGATATGATCCGTTGCTGTTGATCACCCGAAAAGTATCCTGATGCGTGCCGGCAATAGAATCCCAGGAGTTTCTCATCTGTATAAATTTATCGACATCATCCGGATGGATGATCGCACGAATGTTTTCATCGGTAAACTGTCCCTCCAGTATCGACTCCGGAGAATAAGTCTCCCCCAGATCTCCGTCCCGGCGAAGAATCTGCTCATCCAGATCATAGGTCCAGATCGTTTCCCTCAACATCTTTGTAATGACATTGGAACGATGATTATTGTCTGCCAGTTCTGCCTCTGCCTGCTTTCGGGCTGTAATATCCACGATCACGCATAAATACACCGGCTGACCGTTATCATCATCGATCCGGGTGCCGTTAATATACGACCAGCGGATCTCCCCACTTTTGGCCATGATACGATATTCCATGGCAAGGGGACCTCTATTTTCAATAGCCTGTCGTATCACCATGCTCACCATATCCATATCCTCCGGATACACCAGCTCCGACGTATCATTGTGAAACTGCATACTATACTCCGACCGGCTGTAACCCGCCAAACGGAAAAATCCGTCATTGGCATACATGATCTTGAAATCATTTAACCGGACCTTGATCACGCCGCCCGGAATACTGTTGGCGATCAGATCCAGCTCCCGTTTCGCATTATAAACGTCCTGTAAATGACGTTTCGAACCGGATATATCCAGACCGGAACAATAATAGATCATACTCCCCGGTTTTGCCTCTCTTTTGGCACGAAATGACATCCATATGATCGAATCATCCTTACGTTTTGCCCGGAATTCCAGATGAATGCTGCCTCCCATGCTGACCTGACGTGCCATCAGCGCCTTCATCCTCTGCTTCTCCTCCGGAAGAGCCGGTCCCAGAACTCTGTTATCAAAACATTCCCGAAACTCCTCCGGGGTATACTGAAACATCTTGTAAAAACCGTCATTAGCATACATGATCTCCGGCTCTGCCTGCATTTTGGCGATCATCATCCCACACTCAGACATGCCTGCCAGACGTGCAAACTGCTCCTTATGCATTTCAAATCCACCATCTGTCGTACTTTCTGTATTAATTTCCATACCACACACCCCCTTCGTATTTTGTCCCTTTTACCTTAGGTGCAGTCAATCTTATCTCATAATACTTACCTATCTGACCGGCTATAGCTTTGCCGGACCATCACCAATCTGTACCACATAGAAATCCGCTTTATAACCGATTGCAGACTTATATGCTCTGCCGACCCGTTCAATAAAGGTATCCACCGCATCATCTTTTACAATGCTTACGGTGCATCCCCCAAATCCGGCTCCTGTCATACGGGAACCCAGAACACCATCGACCTTCCATGCCTCTTCTACGAGTGTATCCAGCTCTCTGCCCGTCACCTCGTAATCATCCCGGAGGGAAATGTGGGATTCATTCATCAGCTTTCCAAACAGTGCAATATCGTCTGCCTTCAATGCCTCTACCGCCTTCACGGTACGCCGGTTCTCATATACCGCATGTTTTGCCCGTCTGCGGCGGACCGGATCCTTCACGGCGTCCCGTACTTCCTCAAACTGCTCCTCCGTCAGAGCCCCCAGGCTGTCCACCTGTCTTACCTTCCGGATCTCTTCCAACGCCTTCTCACACTCTGCACGGCGTTCATTGTACTTCGAATCTCCCAGACCACGCCGTTTGTTGCTGCAGGAGATCACGATCCTGGCTCCATCTAACCTGATCGGCGCATATTCATAAGAAAGATCCGCCGTATCCAGAAAAATCGCGTGATCCCTTTTGCCCATGGAGATGGCAAACTGATCCATAATGCCACAATTGACACCATTGAAATGATTCTCCGAAAACTGCCCCAGAAGTGCCAGATCCTGATTGGAAATCCCCAGTTGAAACAGATCATTGAGAATATAGCCGGTCAGAATCTCCACCGAAGCAGAAGACGAAAGACCTGAACCATTTGGAATGTTGCCAGACAGCATCAGATCAATGCCACAGGGAAGCTCATATCCCTTCTCACGCAAAGCCCACATCACGCCCTTGGGATAATTGGTCCACCCGGCGTTCCTACGGGGTTTGAGATCATCCAGATCCGACTCGATCACAGGAAGATGTCCGAAATTCATAGAATAGAAACGAAGCTTGCGGTCATTTCTCTTGCGTACTGCACCGTATGTACCAATCGTCAGGGCACACGGAAAAACATGTCCTCCATTGTAATCCGTATGCTCACCGATCAGGTTCACACGTCCCGGTGCAAAGTAAACGGCGATATCACCCGCTGCGCCATATACTTCTTGAAATCTCTTGTAAATCCTTTCCTTCATGTGCGGCTCCTCCGTCATATTATGTAAATTACATTATATACTATTCACGGGTGGAAAACAAGAAGGAAGGATTGCTAAATCTTTGTAGTCTGTAGTAATTTAAAGCAGCTTTCATCCTGCCGTTATCCAGTCATTTAAATCTCTCCCTTTTCCCGCAGATATGCCAGAAATCCCTGGCACCCCTCCAGCACATCATCGTAGGTCGCATCAAAGTTTCCAGTATACCACGGATCTGCAATATCCCTGTCTGATCCGGCAAACGACAGAAATTTATACACCTTTCCATCCGGATCTCCGTGCAGCATGCGGTGAAGATATTTCATATTGATCTCATCCATTCCGATAAAATAATCAAAATCATCATAATCATCAAATGAAATCTGCTTTGCTCTGTGAGGCACCAAAGGAATCCCCGCCTCTCGCAGCTTATTCACAGTTCCTCTGTGGGGAGGGTTCCCGATTTCCTCCGTGCTTGTGGCAAAGCTGTCGATCATGAACCGGTCTGCCAGCCCAAGTTCCTTAACTTTATAGGTAAATACGCTCTCGCTCAGGGTTGATCGACAGATATTCCCCCAGCAGACAAATGCTACTCTGATCAATTTGTAATCCTCCGTTATCCTGCGTAATGTCTTACGCGTTGTCTTTCTCAATTATAAAATAAAAAAAGTTCAAAAAAAATCAATGTCAATTTTAATATCCAATCCTAAAATAATCAGACGTCCTACACGCCCATTACCATCAGCTCATGTCAAGTATAGGACAAATTTTTTGCATACTCTACGCATTTTTTAAATGATTCATCAACATATAAAACTTAAAATAACCATAACTTTGAAATACAGATGGATTAACAATCATAACTCCTGCAAGCAAATCAGGATATATGTATTGCTGATTATCTAAATATAAAAGTAGTTTATACCTTTCTATGTTGATAGTATCTTCTTCATAGCATGTATAAAATTGAAACTCGGAATAAAACCTTAACTTTATTTCATTGTCTATATGATGAAATATCTCTATAAAATTTGCTGTTACATATTTCTCATCAACCATTTCCAGATAGTCTCTTTTGTAACTTTTTTTACGAATTTTTTCATATGCCATTTTTTGAATCTGTTCAAATACGATATTTATATTTTCTCCATCATATCCGTGATACTCTTTTAAATCTTTAATTACCTTTTTAATATCTATTTGATATTGAGTTGCAATAATGTCTGCATCTTTATAATCACATATTTTCAAACTATCCATTAATTCATTTTTACGCTCCTCACTATCATTCTTATCAATTACCTGGCAGTATTCTTTATATATTTCACCACAATAATCATCTGACAAAAGTATATATACTTGGAATGTACTAAAGAGCTCAACATACGCATAAAGGAAATTCTCACAATTAAATAACCTTATTATATGAAATAGATTATAAGTATCTTGTGACTCCATAATTGAATCAAATAGTGTCATAGGTACAAAAGGAATTATGATAGGTTTATTCGTCAATCTCTTTTTTTCATTGTCAAACACTCTATTTAATTTACTTACGTCAACACCGGAAAAAACAGCAAAATTAAATGCTATTTTTGCCATTCCCATTTTATATGGTTCGTTATCTAAATTAAAATTAAATGCTACTTTTTGATACTTCTCAGCTTCCCACTTTTCATATTTCCCCTCCTTATCAAACATTGACATCACTTTTCCATTTTTAAATCGTGTATTATAAAGATTTCCTTCTTTATCGCACATAATACCTTCATATGATGTCTTGCTTGTCTTTCGATCAAAATTCATATCTAACCTGTCAATTATCGGTGCAAAAATTTGAGTAAATGCTTTATCGGTATCTGAACCATATTTACTATTACATTTTTTACAATAAATACCATCAGATTTTAAAATGCCTCCAATAGCATTATGAATAATATGTTCTTCACTCTTATTTTTATCATCAATACTTATTCCGCATATACAGCATCTCATAAAGTATCCTCTCATTCTTTTCATTTTTTACTATTCCAGCTAGATTTTTACTAACGCTCTCTATTGAACCTCATCCCCAAAAATCCATCAATAGTTTTTCATTTCAAGAACATCTTTTTTGAATCCCCAATCCCAAAGGATAGTAGATTGTAATTGGCAAAGATAACATTTCTTCTATCCCTCAGACTATTACACGTCAAATTTAGGACTAAAAACTTTATAATAACGCTTTGATTGTATCCACAATGCCTTGATACAGAAGTTTGCTATCCCTTGCCTTACTAATATGTGCCCCTTTTAAACCGTCTGAACTAGTACATTTATATACCGGTTTATGTGCATTTAAAGAATATGGTATCAAACTATGAAGATTCGGAATCTTGCCAAGCATATAGTCTTTTTTCATTTCACTCTGTCCCAATGGACTTAATTGTTCAACAATATTGTTTCTAACAGCATCATCTACTTGATTCCCAAATATACTCCAGCCTATTGTCATGCCAGATTTAGTATCACGTATATTGTGTTGTTGTGTAACATATCCCAAAAATTTAGGAGTACCATGCGGCAATTGTTCAACAGGAATACCACTATTTGGTCTTTTCCATCTTCTCAAATTATTTTCCCATTCATCATGCCAATAAACAAATTTATTTCCCAAATTTTGTGTTCCTTTGATAGAAAACAAATCCGGTGAAAGTGGAGTAACAAAATAATCACATCCTCCTAAGACTGTTCTATTTAATGCACCTAAGTTTGGACCTAAATCTATCAAAACCACTTGAGCCCTACACTTTTCAGCTGCAAATTGTATATATCTATATATAGCAATTTGCACTCGTATAGATGCTGGCTGTACGCTTGCACTAGCCCATGTTTCACCTAATCTATCTTCATAAATACTCAAATCTATGTCTCCTGGCACCAAATACAAATTATCTCTAATACAAGAAGGTTGTCTGGCTCTAATATCTCCCATATTTTCTGCTACCCGTTGAATTACACGATAAATGCTATTTCCCTTTTCTCCCCAACTCTTTTTAATTTCTACATCATCAATAGCATATGCCGTTAAATTACATTGACTATCACAGTCTACCATCAACGTACAAATTCCTATATCGGCTAAAATATTAGCAATATGATATAAATATGTGGTTTTTCCCACACCGCCTTTATTATTAAAAATTGCAAGTTGAATCATTTAACTTCCTCCTCATTTGAACTATTTTATCTAAAGACCATAAAACTCACCAAAACTCTCAAACATTATCTCCAGCTTATCAATCTTCTTTTCCGTATGATAATACCCACAGTACCATTTCTTATATTCCAGCCTTTCCTCAATCCCATCCAGCCATTCCTCCGTAGACTTGTCCACCCGGCTCTGGTCTACCCCTGACAGGAATACTTCCACAGGCTCATATTTTAATGGCGTGGTATGACTTAGAACAACATCTACTTTCCAATCCATTTTATCAAGCTGCTGCTCCACATACTGCTTAATTTCTTCCGAAGGCTGTTCGTCCTCCCACCAGCCCCATCCGTAAGCAATCCGCATCATCTTATCTATACTGTATGCCCCTCCGATGGCAACCGTCTTTAACCCATCCAGGTCAAAGATTTCCCCGTCTTTTGCAAACAGTATATTAGGGTACTCTTTTTCCACATAGACAATGCCGCCATGCCACTCTGTCTCCTCATAGGAAGAAATGGTAAATGGTCTTTGTTCATGGTTCCCATGTATGCAGAACAGTGTTATCGGCATTGCTGCTATGTAATCTTTCTTTGCCTGATCCTTAAAACCACCGCTGAAATTGATGCCTGCATCCCCAAGGATAATCATAATGTCATCCACAGACGTTTCAAATCTCATGCAAAAGTCAAATATACGCCGGAAATCCCCATGCGTGTCCCCTGTAATATAAATCATAAGACTCTGTCTCCTTTCCGGGCAGTATGACTACTGCCCATTATATCATATTTTTACCGGGTTATGGAAAAAACTTTATCGTATATGTCCTGATCCTAAAATGAAATTTTAAATTCCACTGCCCCACGGGTCGGTGGAATTCAGTCCT
>ERZ779840.355-NODE-355-length-56106-cov-7.547073_pt1 | contig 56106 bp, 55 predicted proteins | sample MGYA00511561_ERZ779840 | MGnify/ENA primary metagenome ERZ779840 (study PRJEB29588, sample SAMEA2162036) | human gut metagenome | biome: human gut; feature: human-associated habitat; material: faeces | place: Denmark | collected 2008/2010 ...
GGACGGAGTCTAAAAAAACGAACGCAAGAGAATTTGATCCTGAGTTTTTCAGGTACAGACCCGAAACCGAAAAGCAGCAGCGTCCGCCAAAGCCCGCCGTGCGCCGCGCACCGGTGATGCGAGAACCCGAGCCCGAACCGGAGCTTGACGAGGAAGCTGCTGTTTCCCCGTCGCTGCGTGTGCTGCTGAGCGCGCTCTCGCTGCTGCTGGCGGTCGTGCTGCTGCTGTTCGTGTCGCTGAATGTTCACCCCGGGTCCGAGGCGGTCAGCGCCGCCGCGGGAAGCGCGAAGTCCGACCTTGTCGGCAGGCTGAATGTCTATATGAACAATGCCGCGAGCGACGCGCTCGGCGAGCTTGCGTATATCAAGAAGCAGTACACCATTGACTATTCCGCGACCTCCGCCCCGAAGCCCGATGAGAGCAGGTTCGTCACCTATAGCATAGACGAGGCGGACAAGGTCATGGACATCATAGAACAGGCGCGCACCTTCGGCCTGCTCGACGGACAGGACGTCATCTTTAACCCGAGCGTTGAATTCTACTGGGATTCAGACATCCGCTGCTACTGCGACGAGACTATACTTGCGATCTGCTGGAAAGAGAAGATCAATGACCGTGTCTGCTCCTTCGTCGAGGTGAAGCTTGCCGACGGCTCCCAGATACGCCGCAAGCTTGTGAACGACACTTTCGGTTCGAACGAGAAGGCTGTGGCGTCCGAGCTGTCGAGAAGCGCGAACGCCGTCATCGCCATGAATGCCGACTATTATAAGTACCGCGACCTCGGCGTGTGCGTGTATCAGGGGCAGCTGTGCCGCTATGAGACCTCGTGCGACGTGCTGTTCATCGACTCGAACGGCGACTTCCGCATGCTCAGCGCTTCGGAGCTTGGCAGCCGTGAGGATGTCGAGCAGTATATTGCGGACAACAACATCCAGTTCAGCATGTCCTTCGGCCCGATACTCGTGCGCGATGGTGAGCTCCAGCAGCTCACCGGCAGCTACGCCGGGGGCATCGGTGAGATGCAGGAGCAGTATTCCCGCTCCGGCATCGGCCAGTATGATAAGCTGCACTACCTTATAGCGACCGTCAACCATTCTCAGGACGGCACACCGAGAGCGACCGTCAACCAGTTTGCCGAGATCATCTACGGCAAGGGAGTGCAGAATGCCTATAACTTCGACGGCGGCCAGACCAGCGAGGTGCTCATAAATAACGAGCGCTATAACTATGTCGACTGGGACAATGAGCGCGAGGTCAGCGATATACTGTACTTCGCGACTGCGATACCCGAACAGGAGGTGGGCTGATGAACGCAATAGCCATTTCCGCCGGCAGCATCACCGTCTATTGGAGCTCGCTTATCATCGCGCTCGGCGTCCTCGCCGGGCTCGTAATGGGGCTTTCACTGTGCCGGGACGATAAGTGCCGCGCATCGGCGGTGCTCTGCTTTTACCCGCCCGCGATCCTGTTCTCCGTGTTCTTCAGCCGCCTTATCCATTGGTATAGCTACATGGAGCAGTATGCCTCCTTCGTCGCTGCCGTAACGGATTATTCCGCCGGCGGCTACTGCGTCTCCGGTGTCGTCCTCGGTGTGCTGCTCGCGGGCGCGGTAGTCCGTTGGGCAGGGCTCGTCGGGCGCATCGGTTCGCTGTTTGATACGGTCCTGCCCGGCGTTGTCCTGAGCGTCGCCATTCTGCGCCTGTCGGAGAACTTCGGCAACATCTGCCGCAGCAAGATATCCGTGACGGCTCCGCTGCTCCAGCGGCTCCCCTTCGCCGTTGCCTCGACTGACTCTGCCGGGAATGTGTCGTATAAGTTTGCGACCTTCTTTGTATCCTTCCTGCTGCTTGCGCTGCTGTCGCTGGTGCTGGTGCGGCTGTGCGTACACCGGCGGGATGTCCCGATGCTGCGCGGCATGAGCCGCACGGGCAACGTCGCGCGGCTCGGACTGGTGCTCTTTGCCGCAATCGAGATCGTCCTTGACAGCACGCGGAGTGACCCCGTCTCCATCCATTTCGCGTTTCTTACCATGTTCAATAAGTATGTGGGCTTCATAAGCGTGACGATGTTTGTCTGCGCCGTCTGCATCCTTTGCGTGTTCCTGCGCTATTTCAAGGCAGTCAAGCGGAACGGGACAGGCCGCCCCGCCCCGCTGCTCGCGGGCTACATTGTCTCACTCGCCGGCGTAGGTGCGTCAGAGTATCTTGTGCAGCGCTTCACCGGCATGTTCATGCTCTACCGCAGCATCCAGACGCTCTCTGCCGCACTCATGGTTTTCGCCGTCTTCCGCTGCTACGCGCTCTGCTGTGATGATCCGGAGTATTGATCCGGCACACTGATAAAAAGAAGGAGACTTCACTATGTTCAAGACCCTCAAAATGATCGTTAAGTACAGCCGCATGAAGAAAGAGGACGATAAGCGGAGACGCCGGTATCTCAAACTATCGCGGGAGGAGCTGGAAACTCTGCCCGATGATGCGTTGTTCGATGCGCTCACGGCGCGGGCGGAGGCAAAGCTCATCAAGGCCGGAGGATTCATTGATGGCATCGATTCCCTGTCAGACGCGGAAAAGGTGTTTTACATAGCGTCGTATTACGAGATGGAGGTCAACAACGGCGGGCTCTGCCAGTTCTTTGTTAACTCCAGCCGAATGCTTGCTCCGCGGCTGCCCGACTGCCTTAGGGAGATCGGAGCCGATGAGCATGCAAAGCTGTTCGAGACATTTGTTGCGGACAACGGAATTGACGTTAATGAGCTGTCCTCGTTTGCTGTCGACAGCTACGAGGAATACGAAGCACGGTGTGAGAGCTATCCTTTTGATGACTTTGACGACAAGTTTTATGAGCTTGACGCGATCACTGATCTGCTCACGCCGTATGCAAGGGAACATATCTCGGAGTTCTGATCCTGCCGCAGAGAAGTAGACTCCGCATAGATAATCTCCTCCAACAGCGCACAGTCATAGGCCGGGCGCTGTTGGAGGAGACAAAAACTGATGTCGAAATAAAAATCCGGATTATTTTATTTTCTGTATTGACTTTGTACGCCCGGTGTGCTAGTATATACAGGCTAAAGAAATATCGCGGGGTAGAGCAGCTGGTAGCTCGTCGGGCTCATAACCCGGAGGTCGTTGGTTCAAATCCTTCCCCCGCAACCACCAAAGTCCTGAAATCGCAAGATTTCAGGACTTTTTCTGCACTTATGCGGTCGAAAAGTTCAACCCGTTTTTGCCAAAATCGCGCTGACCCAAACCGTGACCCAGATGCGAATATCAGCGGATAGGACGGGAAAGGAAGTTTTTAATTTCTCCGCCATCAAAGACTTGATTTTAGGGAGAAACATCTCACAAAATTTTATCGCTCTTTGAGCGGTTACATTTCCAGCATAGGGTCTGTAGATTGCTTTCCTCGGTAAGCCCCCCTTTAGACACTGGAATTATGTGATCGATTTCAAGCAGAAGATTTGGCTCTGCATAGGTTGAATTTCCGCAAAAGCAACAGGTGTAATTGTCTCTGGCTTTGATGAAATCACGCAGTTTGCTTGTCATCAAAGTTCTCTGCTCTTTGGCAAACGCACTCGCGGTGAGCTTGCTCTCAAGCGTTTTGATTAGCTCAACAATAGTTTCCTCTGTCATAGGAATTGTGAAAGAACGCTGAGCCAATCCCCCAGACGATGTATAAGCAAATTTATATTCTACTGCCAGCACATTCTCGCCTATGTAAGCAAAGCCTAATCTGGAATAAAACCCGTCTGCATCCCTTTCCATAACATAGTCAGGTACGTCTACTATATATTGCTGATAGTCCTGCTTATAATTTTCGATGATTTGCTTGGCGTCTTTTAGTGTTTCAAGTTCTTCTATAAGCAGTTGCAATTTTTGAATCTGCTCAGGGTATCGTTTCTTATCTGGGTAGAAATATTTTACGACATATTCCAGAGGACTATTTTCCGCACTTGCGAACACTGTTGCTGATACTTCCGCAGTAAATGGAGTAATAGTCTTCTTGTAAGGACGAATGTAATTGTACTCATCATCCACTACAGTTTCGCTGCGAACAACCCGAGTCCCGAAAAGAGTAGAAATTGACTGGACTTTTTCATTGATATATTCGTTGAATTCCCGTTGCGTGCTCATCAGAGCTTCACAGGTATCTTTTATCTTTGAAAAATCAGGAGATGCATAATATGCAAGAATCTTTTTGTTCTCGTCTACTATTGCCTTTATTTCGCCTTCAGTACGGTCAATGAAGTCGCCAATGAGCTCCCATTCTTCGCTATCAATAGTCTTAATTTTTTTGATACTGTTGACCGTCCTGTCAAACAATTTGGCGATTAGCTCATCCAGCTTGTTCTGACTTCCTTTAATCAATAGCGAATCTTTGTTTTTGTTGGCATAATCGATAATGTCATTTACTTTTTCATAGTAGTCATGACACTTTTGATTTAATGCCTCTTTTTGCTGCTCTTTTAAGTACTTGTTGTATTCGCCTTTCCCCATAAGTAATGTTGGGTCATTCTTAAACTTATTGATATCAGCTTGGGTTACAAGCAGTTCCTTTTGTCCAAGATTATTTCCAGCAGAAGATATGTACTGAACACAAATTCCGTAGCCAGATGTATTATTCAAGACACTTTTTATTGCTGTCTCAACACGTGAGTATGATGGGCGCTCTTTATAATTATTATTTTCAAGGAAACATTTTAAGGTTTTGGCAACTTCGGCTTTTCTGGTAATAGTTTTCTCGACTTCTGTGAGTCTATCTTTATCTTCCTTGAAAAACTTTAAGACGTCATACTTCTCCAGCGCTTGACGACTTTTCACAATAACGTTGGAGTCAATATACGAAGCAACGCCCCAACCATAGAACCCCAATTCATTTAAGACTTCAGATTCAAGCTGCTTATATTTTTTCTCCGATATGGCCTTAACCACTGTTACTAATAGCACAACAAAAATGATTAAAAGCACTATCATATTTATCCCCCTTTTTATATGTAATCTTTCCGTCGCAGTACGTTTGTTTTTCACTAACGCACTATTATGTCTATTATTATAGTTTTATGCGGTATTTAATTCAAGAGGAAGTATATAAAGTTTTAAAACAAAATTTCAGCCAAAGATTGCAGTCACAATGATCTCTCTTGTGCCGAAACAGCATTGCATAAATGATGTGCAATCCATGGCCGTTTTTATTTGTCACATCTTATTTGCTAAGGTGTTAAGGTAATGTATTCAGCGTTCTGCCGCATTAGCAAGCAATCCGCCCATCGTCTCAGCGGCTTTGGTCTGCGCAAGCGTTGTGACGTGGGTGTATGTGTCAAGCGTGAAGCCAGCAGAGTAGTGGCCGAGCATCCCGGAGACAGTTTTGATGTCTACTCCGTTCTGCAAAGCCAGGGTTGCAAATGTGTGACGAAGATCATGGAAGCGAAGCCTCGGCAGACCCGCACGGTCAAGTACCCGGTGCAGCATATTCAGTACGCTGTCCGGTGAGATCGCCCCACCTGTCTCAGAGCTGAATACGTATTCGCTTCTGCTGTTGTCATCGGCTTTCTTTTTCTTCAGCATATTCGCCACGTCCTGCGTTATCGCCACGCAGCGATAAGCGTTCTTTGTTTTCAGCGGAGCTTCGACTACGGTTCCATCTATCCGCGCCACCTGTCGGCGGACGCGGATAACATTATCTTTGAAATCTATGTCTCCCCATTTCAACCCGAGGAGTTCACCGCGGCGCAGCCCAGTCGCAAGCTCCGTGTAGTACATCTCGTACACACCTGACCGTCGTGCTTCCGCGAGGAATGCTGTGAGCTGATCCTGCGTCAGCGTGTTCATCTCATGGTGTTCGACTTTGGGGAGCGCGCACTTGTTTGTCGGATTTACAGAGATGAGCTTTTGCTCTATCGCCATGTCCATTGCCGACGAGATGATCTGATTCAGATTGCGTACCGTTTTAGCGCTCAGTCCCTTTGGCTGCTTCTTTGCCTCGATGCGCTCTACGCGCCCGGCCTTCATCAGCTTTTTGTATAGCTTCTGCAAGTCCAGCGTAGTCAGCTTACTGAGCGGTATGCTGCCGATATGCGGCTTGATGTGGTGCTCGATATACCCTTTGTACGTTTGGTGCGATGACGGGCGGACCTTGATTGCGGCATAGTTTTCAAACCACACGTCCATCCACTCGCCGACGGTGTATTGTGCGGATTTATATACGTCGATCTTCTCACACTCCGCCAATGCGATTTTGAGTTTTTCTTTAACCTCGGCCTGAGTTTTGCCGAGGACATTTTTGTATATGGGCTTGCCGGACGTAGGATTCCGCCCTGCGGTGTAGCGCCCCTCCCAGCGACCGTCGCTGCGCTTACGGATACTGCCCTCGCCGTTTGCTCTTTTCTTTGCCATATTTTCATCCCCTTTCGCAGCAAACACAAATACCACAAGTCCTCCAAAATAGCCAGAGAAACTTTTAGGGCTTTTTCATTGTTTATTGCGGCGCAAATTTTAAGCACCCGTGTTTGCGTTTATCCAGTCTATGAATTTCTCTTTTGGTATGACGATGCGGGAACCGATACGCAGCGACGGGAAGCCGTCGCTGCGCACGAGCTCATACGCTCCCGCGCGGGATATGCCGAGGACGGATGCCACATCCGGTACGGACAACATCAACGGCAGGTCGTCGTAGTTTGTATATTTTGTTTTGTTCAAATAAGTTCCTCCTAATATGACTGTGTGGGATAATTTGCAGGATCCTCGTGGTCATCCTCACGATGGCCGAGCGCAATTTTCCACTCCTGCAATTCTTTGCGGCGTTTCCTGTCGAGCTGCAAGCCACGGTAACCGGAAACGCCAACGTTATCCCGAAAGATATTTCCCATGTGGTGCAGCATACGAACCATACAGTCAGCGACGGATTCGGATGGCAGGGAACGGCGTTCCGGTGTTGGTGGAGCACTTTCAAGTGTAGCCTGTTGCTCCATCATCTGCACGACCTCACGGATGACCATGTTGCGCACTGGCTTGAATTCTTTCTGCTGAGACAGCGGCACGCGCTCCGGTTTCGCTTTCGAGTAAAAACTAAACACCTCGTCGCGCATATCCTGCCAGAGCGAATATGCCTCTGCTATGCGCTCGTCGCCCGCAAGCTCATCGACGATTGCAGCAACTATGCGCTTAGTTGCTGGTGGGAGGTAACCGTACACTTTCTTGCCGGAGTAGTTTCGCAGACGTTCAGCAAGCTCAGTGATGAGCAGTTCGAGTTTCGGATTTTTCAAATCACCGTCCTGCATTTTCTGAATCAACGACTCTATGACCTCAAGCGCATTTTCTTGAAGCTGATCTCTGTATGCAGTCTGCTGAACATAGATGTTCTTCAAGTCATCCTTGAATATCTGCCGCGTGAGCGCAGACCGCAACTCAAGTATCGCAGGCTTGGTGAGATAGCCTTCGTTCGGATCAATCGAGAAGATGACCAGATGCACATGTACGCTGCGCTCCTTTTCGTGGAACGCAGCGTACCATTTCAAGTGTGACGGCAGTATCTTATACGCTTTCGCTATCTGGTCTAATTCGGAGCAGATGAGTGCGCGCCAACTATCGGCGGAGTCATAGCCGAGACGCTCAGCATCTGAACGTTGTATTGCAATGACCGGCGTCCAGACGTTGCCCGGATGGTGCGCCACTTCATCAACTGCATTTTGCAGCACAGGTACTTTGCCATCTGCATTCCACAGCCCGTGCTCACCGAGCTTCTTCACTCCGGGACGGTTTGCGACGTAGTCAACGTAGTTCTCGCGCTTGCCCAACAGATATGCATAGTTCTCCTGAATCTGAGAGATAAACTCTGCCGCGTTTTTCTGAGAATGCTCCGCGTTGTAATCTTCATACTCCGGCATCTCACGAGTATCCGGAAACGTTTTGAGCAGCCGAGATATAAAATCCTGCTGCTGTTTTGTTGCGGGCAAGTCGCTGTCGGTATCTTTGAGCAGCTCGACACCTTCGCGAGTAGAAATATACTTTGTGAGGTTCGCAAGCTTTGCCGACTGCTTTCCGCCTTTGAGATATGGCGAAGAGAAAAATACACCGGCCATCAGTCATCAGAGTTACCGCGCTGAATATCCAGAGCGGTATCGAAAGAAATATTTCCGTATGTGCGCTTGACCTCATCTGCTGAGTAACCCCGCAGAGCACGAAGGTCAGAGACGTCATCCTTGAAGTGTGCGGCAACTATGTGCATCATCATATTTAGCTCCACGCTCCACTTGAACATGAGCTTTGAGAGCCTGTTCGTGTTCTCTGTCAGCATCCCACGAATGTTTTGTGAGACAGACTCGCAGACGTATGAGCTGACATCGTCTGTTGCAAGGTATCCCATATAAAATCTGAGTGCCTTGCTGATGAACTCGCTTCTGTTTTTGCAGTTGGCAGTTTCAAGCCAACCATCCATGCGGGATAACAGCTCTGGCTTGAGCCAGACTGCAATGCGTTTTACGTTTTCTGTGCTTATTTCTATCATCTCCTCCACAAGTGCAGAGAACCGCCGAATCCCTTGAAACAAGGGCGTTTCGCGGCTCTGCGTTCACCTAAAATTTTGAGTTGCTTGAAAATGTGTACCTTGCCCGAACGTCGAAAAAGCCCCGCGTTGCGGGGCTTTGTGGGTGGGAGGTGCGCCCTTGGGTGTACCTCCCTTTATCATAGTGCCATTTTCGAACGGGCGCACCCGGACGAAAATGCCGCGAAAACGCCCCCAAACGCCGCGCGTTCTTCTACCGGGGTATCCACGCCCCACCCGTCTCCGTAAAAGCGCACACAGTGCCTCGCGTGGGGACACAGGCGGGATCGCTCGTGTCAGCTACTCTGCACCATGAGTTTTTCAATGCGCTGCTGTTCTCTCGCAATGTCCGCCGTCTTAAACTGCTCCTGATAGAATTGCTCTATGACTAACTGTATCGGCAGGATCTTATAGAGCAGACTTCCGTTTTGTATTCGACCGTCTTGCGTGATGATCGTTGTGCGCTCTGTAAGTATGAGCCCCCGCCGTTCAAGCTCCTGCACATACTTGCGCACAGTGTTGCGGCTCATTCCGACTGCATTGCCTATGGTTGCATAGCTTGCGTGACACTGATAAGTTTCGCGGTTCTCTATGTAAAACAGATAACCGTAGACGGCAATCGCTCCAGCCGACAATCCAAGCTGGTAGATACAATTCGGCAGAGGAAAATAATTTTTTATGGGTTCTCGATGCAATTTCTTCTTTCTCACATTCAACCTCCTATAAAAATTCAGAAAAAATTATCTTGTGTTTCGGAAGCCTCTCTGTTAGACTTGCTCGCAGATGGAATCTGCGTTTTCCGAAACGCAGCGTGCCGCTGAACTGTTGCAGCAGTTTGGCGGCATACATTTTTCTTTCGACCACCTTCTTCCTGCTTTTTCTGCCATACGCCATAGCCGTTCCTGCCCTGCGGCCTTGCTTGACCAACACAGCGTTTTGCGTCATCCTTGGCACGCTCAACGTCGCTTCATTGCGTTACTTCCCCGGTGAGTATCATCTCTGGCGATGGGTATTCAATTTTCAAGGTTCCGTGCATACGAAGAAATTTTTCCCCTCATAAGAATAAGGGATGATTTCAGGCTTTTTTACAACCAAATCGAAAAAATTCTTTGTAAACTTTTGCGACTATAATTTTCCCTTCACTTATTAGCTCACAAAAACATCAAAACACACCTCTATAATTTTGCACGGTCAAAAATTTTTGCTCCGGCAAGAAAAAATTTCCTCACCCCTTATAGGCGAATGAAACGACAGTTGTACGGAATATTTTTCAACTTTCCATAAGTTTTTTCAACTTCACAAGAATTTTTACTTTGCGGTGCTGTATCGTCATGTATGGAACGCCAGTTTCTGCGGACAACTGCCGAAGCGAATAACCCAGAAAATAAATCCTGTTTATGAGGAATTGTATTACCGCTTGAAATGGAGTCTTTCTGCCCCTCCGGGTTCGTGATCACCGCGCCGGCGGATAATTCGCAGCCGGTACCATTCATTGTGCAGACTGTGATAAGCATGACGGATGTGTTCTTGGGATAATACTTAAAGCCCGGCCCGATCGCAATATCGTTGATTTTTTGATCAGGGTAGCCGTAGAGATGCTTCAGCGCTTTTCCGGTATCTTCAACGCTGCCGCCGCCCACGGCAACAATCGCGTCAAAGCTCTTGTCCTTTATATACTCAAATGCGGCATGTACAGATTCCGCAGTGGGGTTGACAACTGCCTTATCGTAGATTTCAAATTCAATCCCGGCCGCAGATACACTTTTGGCAACCTGGTCTGCATAGCCAAGAGCTCTGACCTTAGGGCCAGTCAGAATAAGAGCTTTTTTTCTTTCTGTACATCGCCAGTTTCTTTCCAATCTCATCAGAGCACCCTGAACCAAATGAATACGGGCAAGTAGGACCATATTCGTAATTTTTCTCGAATATCTCGTAGAACCTTTCTTCTACCATTTATATTCTCTTTTTTTGCTTTTTTTGCTGCAGCTTTCCGGTATGCTTATTGTAAAATGAGAGGGCGGCGCATTGTGGACAATTAGACAATAATTTAACATTGGCTCTTTGTCCCTTTTGGACTATACTGTGAGCAAGCTACTTACGCGAACGATATTTAACACGTAACTTATTTTGTCAAATAATTAGACTTAGCAGGGAGAATCCCATGAAATTAAGCATGTTTTTTATTGAGGATTGGATGCGCGGTAAGATTTGCATGTCCAAAATAGACAAGGGAGAATGCCGCATCGAGCACTGTATGTTGTCTTCTTCTGACGACACAACCGGCGCGGAGGACTGTTTGTATATAGGCAGGGCCGCAGTTCATAGCGATTTCGACGACAGTAAGAACACGGTCATATGCAGAAACGGAAGCGATTATATTGTGATCATATCTGATGATGAGATTGGCATATACCAGCAGATAATAGACGCTTTTCTTTTTTATAATCACTGGGCGGATATGTTGAAAGACGCAGTTATTGCACACGATACGTTTCAACATATTGTGGAAATCGCGAACATTGCTTTTCGCGTTGATGGTATAACCGCTTTCGACTGGCGTGGAATGTCTCTCGGCGGAATTCCGAAAGATATAAATGCGCCGGTCTCTCCAAGCGTTTTCAGTAAAATCCAGTCTGGGGAAGTGTGCCGAAAAATTGCGAACAACGCTATTCCAGCGGGATTTATTACGCTTTCGGAGGCCTCTTTTGTCTTAGGTATGAACGTTTTTTTCACGACAACTCTTTTGTTATCATATATTTTTGGTCTATGCACAAGCTTGGAAAACTTCATCTGCAACTTGCTTTGTATATGCGTTCGATATTATGCAATCTCAAGCCGTCAAACGGAGAAGACAGCGAGTCATCCGCGCTTTACAGTGAATTTGTTCGTATCCTTGATGGCGCAAAACCAGATGATACTGTGCTGAAAGACATTTTGGTTTTCAAAAGCTGGGAAAGCTATTCAAATTTTTCTCTGTATGCATTGTCGTCTCATTCTGATTTTACATTGAAAATCAAAAGTATCAATTATATGCTGGCCGACAGGCTGCCTGAGGCAATTTCCTTTGATTATCACGGAACACCGATTGTTATACTGCCAACAGAGCTTGAGCATAAAATGCGTCCAGAGATCGATACCATTATTAAGTATATGGATTATAGCTGTGGGGCATCTCTCCCGTTCAGCGACTGGGCTGATCTTCCTGCAGCGTATGAACAGAGTATTATAAGCCGGAACATTGGCGGGGATGAACCGGGACATCTATACCTGTGTGCCGATCATGTCGGGGATTATTTGCTCAGCGAGTTAAAGCAGAACTGCACGAAGCTCAATATTGTTTCTCCTGATGCGCTTCTTCTAAAGGAATATGACATTGCCAACAACTCAGAGCTGCTTAAAACCTTATATGTCTATCTGAAGAATCAGTCGAATATGACGGCATCAGCCGAAGAACTGTTTATTCACTTAAATTCGATGAAATATCGAGTAAAAAGAATTGAAACCCTAATTGGAACAGATCTCAGAGATTTTAAAACAAGAATGTCTCTTCTTTTTTCTTGTGCCGTTTTACTTGATGAAAATCTTTCATGATTTTCCGGGTACATTTTGGCTGATAGTATAAACTTGTTCGTTGGTGCAAGTCATGCAAATTCATATGATCCGTCCAGATTGGATTACCTGGGAAGATGCATGTTTACTTAGCAGAAAATACTGCATCTATTTTTGATTAATGCCCTTTGTTTTGACTGAAAGAAATGTTATACTTATTTTGAACAGCAGAAAGTATGTCTTGTTTCATCGCAGAATCTGCAGCATGCTATCAAGGCATTATCTATGAATTAACCAAACGATAAAATCGAGGTGTACATATGGCAGAAAGCAGAAACTTGACCACATCCAAAGTGGATCGGCAAAATATACTTAATAACTCCTTGGCTGTGACTGAAATTGAAAAACAAACAACTATCGACGGTGTATACTACGATGGAAAAATGTTTGTTACGAAAGAATTGGCTGCTGCATTCTTTGATGTAGACGTTCGCACAATCGAACGCTATATCAGCACCAACTTGGAAGAACTATCCGAGAACGGATATGCTGTCCTCCGAGGCGCAAAACTGAAGGAATTTATTGCCGCATATAATGAGCATTTTGCAACCGACATTAATGTCGGTCACAAAATCCGGGCATTAAGTGTTTTCGATTTTAGAAGCTTCCTTAATATAGCAATGCTCCTATCTGAGAGTGAAAATGCAAGAATTCTACGTCAAACGATGCTGGATATTGTTATTGACCTCGTAAATCAGAAGACCGGCGGTTCCACAAAGTTTATCAACCAAAGAGATAAGGATTTCGTTGGTGCATTTCTCCAAGAGGAAAATTACAGACGCGAGTTTACGGATACCTTGCGGGATTGTGTTGATATGGATAATTTCAAATATGCTATCTTTACCGATATGATTTACCAGAGCATCTTCAGAGAAAAAGCTAGAGAGTATCGCCAAGTGTTGAAGCTGAAGAGCAAGGAAAAGATTCGAGACACATTTTATACAGAAATTTTAGACCTAGTTGCTTCCTACGAGTGTGGCTTAGCTGCAATGATTCAGGAACAATCCCAGCAGTTGGGCAGGAAGCTGACAAACTGGGAAGTAAATGATATTTTTCACGCATTCGAAAATCTTCCGCTGTGGAAGCCGCTGATTAACCGAGCCAGAATTAAGATGGCAAGTCGTGACCTTGCTTTGCGTGAGGCTTTCCACAAGCAGTTGGAAGAATATATCCAGCCGCTGGAAGAAAGTGAATACCAGCAGTTCCTTGGCGCGGAAGCTGATCAGATCGAGCGACTGATGGCCGAAAATGCAGATGTGCTGAAGCGCCTGAAGGAGCGCAGTTGATATGGCAAAGTTCCATTACATTGATGCAGAGAAAGCCAAAGATATCCACTTACTGACGATTAAGCACAGTGGCGGCGGAGCATATGGTATACTGGACTTTGGAAGAATTGAAAGTGTTTTAATACACATACAGAATGATGATTATTATCCTACGTTTGTAGACAAGCTGACTCATCTGTTCTTTTGCGTTTGTAAATTTCATGGCTTTGAGGATGGCAATAAACGTTTGGCGATTACATTGTCAGCACAGTTTCTGCTGATTAACGGATATTTGGCTGTTGCACAGACATTCTTTAGGGAAACTGAAAATATCAGCTATCACGTAGCTGCAGGGCACATCGACAAAGACCTCTTGCATGATATTCTTGACAGTATCATGCGAGGAGACTTTGATGAAAACGAAGATGTAAAATTCAGGTACTACACGGCAATAGAAGGGAAATGCTAAACTCCTTACACAAAGCAGATGAGTATACCAGCATGGTACAAATCTAAAACGAGCTGTTGCGGAGAACATCTAAATGTTAAAAATGAATTTTTCCGAACTTGAAAAACTTGAAAAAATCGAAGACCTTGGCGCTGTGACGGGCTGGGTGTCTCCTCTGTCGGCGGAGGATAAGGAGTTTATCAAGTACTTTCGCTCGGTTTTTAAGAGGTATAACATTGATCCGTCGAAGGCGAACCGCCTTGAATATGACTTCGTGACACGAGTGGCTGAAAGCGAGTTCTATCTCCAGCAGGCCAACGCATAGCCTTATTCTTTGAATATAGCGGTGCAGATTTTGACCCCATGGCAGCAAAAAAGCAGACTTCTCAGTCTGCAACGAAAAACGGCGGAATACGATGCCAAAACGAGTTTGACCCAAACGCTGACCCATACGGGGAAATCACCGGGCAGTACGGTGCAGTACACGACAGCAATTTGGTGAAACAAAAGAGGGCTGAACAGCAGTTAACCGACACAAAAGCAGCCTATTTAAGAACCGACCGCAGCTCATAACCCGGAGGTCGTTGGTTCAAATCCTTCCCCCGCAACCACCAAAAACACCGTTTCAGAACTTGAAGCGGTGTTTTTCATAACTTTTCGGGCAAATTAAAAAGAGCAAGCGGGAGGAAAATTCAACTTTAATTCAACTCTCGCTATTTTTACGCTTGTTTTAGTAAACTGTACCCATAAAAATGGACAGGAAGAAAAAGAAGAATCCAAGAAACAGGACAAAAGCGGTTTCTGAAAAAGATGGCGGTACCCAGAGGTTCGTACAGGCGGCTTTTCGAAAACCCATAAAGCTGGACAGGCTGCAATTTAGAATCCATAAAAATAGACAGCCACCAAAAATACTGTCCCTGTAAACTGGACAAAATAGCTTTTGACACGGGTTCGGATTGAGAATATGTCCACAATAATTGACGCATATACGAAAGAGATTCTTTCATGGGTATTGAGTGATTCTCTTGTTCTGGACTTCGTGCTCGACACTGTTACTCAGCTCTGCTATACGCATGACATCTCACTCACAGAGGAAACTATTATTCACTCTGACCAAGGTGCCCATTATACGAGCATAAAATTTATTGAGCTTGTGAAGGACAAAAATCTTCGTCAATCCATGTCCAGAAAAGCTAACTGCTGGGACAACGCACCGCAGGAGTCTTTTTTCGGGCACATGAAAGATGAAATAGATATCTCTCAATGTACCACCTTTGAAGAGGTTTGTAAGGTGGTGAGCGATTGGACTGATTATTACAACAATGATCGTTACCAATGGGATTTGGCCAAGCTATCTCCGCGAGAATTCTATCTCTATTGCATTACCGGAGTATACCCACTGACCATCCCAAAGCCTAAAGGCAAGCAGCAAGACCGCTAATCTCCGCCTTGCTGCCCCCTGAAATCTTACTGTTTTCTCAGCTCCGTTCCCGTGTCTAAAAAACTATTTTTGTCCTTGACTTTGGGTACACTTTAAATATCCGGGGTGTGCTTTGCGGCCATTATACCCGCGACCTGCGCGACGGCAAGCACATCGCCCTTTTTCATGCCGCCGTTTTTTATCAGGGCAAAGGTGCTTTCGTTAACCGTGACGCGCCCCGAGGCGACGGCGGTGCGGAGGCTCTCCGGCTTGTCGCCGACATTCACCATCTTAGCCCTGCCCTGCTCATTAAAATGCGTAAAATCCTGCATATACTTCACCCCTTATCCCTCTTGCCGCTCAGTGCCGTCCTCGACGAGGACTCTCATCGTCCCGCCGCAGACCATGCCGTCAGACTCCGCGACCTCGCCCGTGAGGTCAACATCGACGATTTTATAGCGCCCCGTGCCGATAATTCGCACGGCGTCACGGATAACCGCGCCCTCGCTGCATCCGCCGCCTATGCTGCCTGTGACTGCCGCAAGAGGGCTTACCGCCATTTTCGCGCCCGCCTCGCGCGGAGTCGAGCCCTTTGTCTCGATAACGGTTACTATCGCCTTGGGATCACGGTTTTCGGCAAGGTATTTTATCACGGATAGCTCCACGTCGGAGCCGTTGCAGCAGCGTATGCCGTCATTGCTGTGCTCCGGCAGGCGCTTATATGCCACAAGCTCCGCGAGTATGGATATGGCGATCTCGCCGGGGGTGACGGCACCGATATCAAGTCCTATGGGCGTGCATATCCGATCCATATACTCCTTGGGATAGCCCTCCTCGACAAGCATCTCAAACAGCCCACGCACGCGGCGGCGCGAGCCGATAAGCCCCAGATACGCCGGCTGCGTGCCCTTGAATATCTCACGCAGGCAGTCCGCGTCATGCACATGGCCGCGCGTAATAACGACAACGTAGTCATAGCGCATGAGCCGGAGGCGGTCGATGCAGCTTTCAAAGCTGTCGCACAGCACCTCCCGTGCCAGCGGGAAGCGCGCGGTATTTGCAAAGGCGGGGCGATCGTCACAGACATAGACCTCAAAGCCGCTCTTTGCCGCAAAATCGCAAACGGGCACGGCAATATGCCCCGCACCGAGGACTATAAGGCGCTCCGGGGGCGAAAAGGGCTCGCCCACGGTGATTTTGCCCTCCGTCTCCGTCAGCGTCACGTCGGCAAAATATCTGCCGCGCTTATCGGTCTGCGGCGCATAGGGCGCAAGAGTCTTTTTCAATCCCTCGGCTATAAGCCCCTCCGAGCCGCAAAGCTCCGTTTTCAGCGTCAGCGCCTCGCCGCGCTCAACTCTTTCCAATATTTCGGCATAAATATTCGACATGATAAAACCTCCTCAATACAGTAAAAGTATATTCGCCGGGGCAATGCCAAGCTCGGCGGGGAATAGCTGTGGGCGCTTATCCTTCGTCACCCGCCACCACACACTCGGCTCGGACTCCGCGGCGGACTTGAATTTGAACTCTATTATCCACTCAAAGGGCTCCTCCATCTCGTCAAGGTATTCTATCTCATGGCGATTTGTCGGCGCGGAGGGATTAAAATAATGTGCGCGGATGCCAATGGCCTTTATATCGTCGCCGACGGGCTGCGCGGTCGTGAGGCTCACGCCCCAATCGGGCACATATACCTCATGCTCCCCTCGCTTTATGGCGGGGGCTATATTTTTGCAGCCGGTGAGCATCGCCGCCGGAACGCTGCCGGGATCGGCAAAAAGCGCCTTTGTCCGGTTCACGGTCAGAAGTCTGCCGCTGTCCATGACGGCTATTTCCCGGCTCATGTTATACGCCTCGTTGCGGTCGTGCGTGACCATGATGACCTCCCGCCCGAAGCGCGTGAGTACGTCGCGCATTTCTATCATAAGCTTATCCCTGAGGTGCGCGTCGAGCGCGGAAAAGGGCTCGTCCAGCAGCAAAAGCTGCGGGTCGCTGACCATGATGCGCGCAAGCGCCGTGCGCTGAGCCTGACCGCCGGAGAGCTGCGCGGGACGGTGATTTTCAAGTCCTCCAAGCTGGAACATATCCAGCATTTTTTTGAGCTTTTCCTCTTTTTCGCTCTTGTCCCTGATGCGGCGCATACCGCAAAGTATGTTCTGGCGCACCGTCATATTCGGAAACAGCGCATAGTTTTGGAACAGATAACCCACGCGGCGCTTTTGCGGAGGGAGATTTATCCCCTTTGCGCTGTCATATAAGACCACGCCGTCAAGCTCTATGTAGCCCTCGTCGGGCTTTTCTATGCCGGCAATGCATTTGAGCGTCATACTCTTGCCGCAGCCGGAGGGACCGAGCAGACAGGTCACGCCGTTTTGCGCCTCGAATTTTGACTCAAGCTCAAAGCTGCCAAGCTTTTTTCTGACGCCTACTATCAGGCTCATCCCTTCGCCCTCACTTTCTGCTTGCTCTCAAGGAGATTGACCGTGAGCAGCACTACGGTGCTTATGGCGAGGTTTATCATGACCCAGAAGAATGCGCCCGCATCGTCGTTTGTGCGCCAGAGCTGATATACGGTCGTGGATATCGTGGCGGTTTTGCCGGGGGTGTAGCCGATGAGCATACTGGTAGCACCGTATTCGCCGAGGGCGCGCGCGAAGGCAAGCACGGTGCCGGCGAGTATGCCCTGACGGCAGGCGGGCATACGTATGCGCCAGAAAATATATGTGTTGGAAAGGCCGAGCGTCTGCCCCGACTGCGAGAGCGTGCAGTCAAAGCTCTCGAACGCGCCGCGTGCCGTCCTGTACATCAGCGGGAAGGCGACGGCGGCGGCGGCAAGAATTCCGCCGTACCATGTCATTACAAATTTAATGCCGAGCTGCATCAGAAGGATGCCGATCGGGCGCTTTGTGCCGAAGATGAGCAGCAGAAAATAGCCGCATACCGTCGGCGGCAGTACCATGGGAAGCGTGAGAATAACGTCAAGAATACCCTTGACCGTGCGCGGCAGCCTTGCCGCATAGTAGGCAAAGAATATGCCCGTGAAAAAAACTATTACGCAGCTTATTGCCGCAATGCGCAGGGAGTTTATAAGCGGATACCAGTCAATGTTCATAATTATATACCTCGGCTTGGCAGCGCAAATAAATGCGCTGCCAATTCTGCGTCTCTGGCTTTACGCTACCGGAGAGAAGCCGACAGCCTCAAAAATCGCCATGGCCTCGCTGCCCGTGAGATAGTCAAGGAAGGCCTTGGCTGCATCGGGGTTCTTCGCAGTCTTTAATACCGCGGCGGGATAGATGACCTGACCGCACATATCCTTGCTTGCGCCGTCAATGACCGTAAGCCCCGCGGAGAAGGCATCCGTGCAGTAGACTATGCCGCAGTCAACGCTGCCCTCGGAGACCTGAGTTGTGACCTCCTTGACGTTGCTGCCGTAGGTAATGACGCCGCTTTTGGCGAGGGCTTCCTCATCAAGCCCGTAGAAATTGAGTATCTTCTGCGTGTACTGACCGACAGGCACGTCACTGTTGCCCATTGCCATCAGTATGCTGCCCTCGGCAAGCCTTGCCGCAAGGTCGTCAAAGCTCTCTATGCTCTTGGGATTGCCCTCGGGGACGACAAGCACCACCTTATTTTCAAGCAGGTTCAGGCGCGTATCGCCGGCGACAAAGTCCAGTCCCTCCTTGTTTATCTCCTTGTCGGAGCTTAAGTCGAGCTGATTCATCTGCTTTTGACCGGCGGAGATAAAGAGGTCGCAGTCCGCGCCCTCCTGTATCTGGGTCTTGAGCGTACCGGAGGAGTCAAAGTTGTAGGTGATGGTGACGTTGTTTTCCTTCTCGTAGACATCCTTGACCTGATTTAGAGTCTCGGTCATTGAAGCGGCGGCAAAGACGATGATTTCTTCTTTCTCTCCCTTACTTGGAGCAGCGGACGAGCCGCAGGCGGCAAGTGTGAAGAGCATTGCAAGCGTGAGCAGCAGTGTGAGGGTTTTCTTCATGTACGTTTCTCCTTTTTCAGAAAAATTTTTATATAAGCGCGACTTAACGCGGTTATATGTGCTGAAGAAATACCTGCTTTTTATTTTCTTGCGCAGTCGTGTACCTCGTTGCGGAGAAGCCCCATGGCATGGGGGATGGTGTCCATAAATACGTCCATATTCTCCATGCAGGCGCGGGGGCTGCCGGGGAGATTGATAATAAGCGTTTTACCCCGGATAACGGAGGCGGCGCGGGAAATCATTGCATGCCTGGTGATTTTGAGAGACTCGGCGCGCATAGCCTCGGCGATGCCGGGGACGTTTTTATCCGCGATCGCAAGCGTTGCCTCGGGCGTAATATCCCGCGCCGAGCAGCCCGTGCCGCCGGTCGTAAGTATGAGGTCAAGCTGCCGCTGGTCGCAGAGCCGAATAAGCTGCTGCTTCAAAACCCGCTCATCGTCGGGGATAACTATTTCCTCCACGACCTCGTAGCTTGCCTCGCGCAGGCGCTTTGCTATCGCGGGACCGCTCTCGTCCTTGCGCTCCCCCGCCGCCGCCTTGTCGCTGAGCGTGATGACCGCAGCCTGCCACGGGAAATGCCCCTCGCGCTTTTCGATGCTCATCTCATCTCCGACGCTGATGCTACCCGGCTCAATGACGCGGGCAAACACGCCCTCACGCGGCATGATGCACTCGCCCATTTTCTTGTATATCTCGCAATGGCTGTGGCACTCCTTGCCTATCTGCGTCATCTCCAGCAGCACATCGCCGCAGCGCAGCAGCGTGCCCACGGGCAGCGCCCGGAAGTCGAAGCCCTCGACCACAAGATTTTCTCCGAAGGCACCGGGAATGACGTTTGCCCCACGTTTATTGAAGGCCTCTATCTTGTCGGCACTCAGAAGACTCACCTGTCTGTGCCAGCTCCCGGCGTGCGCGTCGCCGTCAATGCCCCATTCGGCGGAGAAGTGCGCGGTATTTACATCGTGCTTTTGCAGACCCTTACGGTCGCTCGTGCATACGGCTATAACCTTTCCCATGCTGTTATCCTCCTATCTGACTCATTGCGTGCCGCTCGGTGACGGCGGCGCCCGTGTCGAAGCAGTGCGCACGCGGCTTATTGTATATCGAGATTTTCAGCGCCTCACGCAGCTCATCGTCCGTGCAGCCGCTTCGGATGAGCGTGCGCAGGTCGGCGGAGTCGGCGTAGCACAAGCAGGGCTTTAGCTGTCCCGTGCTCGTCAGGCGTACCCGGTTGCAGTCGGCGCAGAACTTGTGGCTCACGGCGTCTATAAAGCCTATCCTGCCGAGCAGCAAATCGCTCTTATAATAATGCGCAGGACCGTTGCCGCGCCTTTCGTCCGTCGGGGCAAGGTCTGGCCAGCGCTTTCTCAGCGCCGAGAGAATATCGTCCGGTGAGACTCGCCGCATCGCCGTGCCGAAGCCGATGGGCATAAGCTCTATAAAGCGCACGTCCACCGGAAGCTCCTCCGCTATGGAGGCAAGCTCCGGCGCGTCCTCCTCGGTTTCCTCCAGCAGCACGGCGTTTAGCTTTGTACGCAGCCCCATTGCGCAGGCGTCCTCTACGGCCTGCATTATACGCTTCAGCAGCTCCGCGCCCTCGGGGTGTCCGCTTATTCGCGTATAGCGCTCCGCATTCAGGCTGTCGAGGCTTATGTTTATGCCGTCAAGCCCTGCGGCGGCAAGCGCATCCAGATTTTTTCCGAGTAAGAGTCCGTTTGTCGTCAGCGTGACCTGCTCCGTCCCGCTCTGCCTCTTGAGCGCGGCGATAAAGCTCACACAGTCGGCACGGACAAGCGGCTCTCCGCCCGTGACCTTAAATTTTCTTATCCCCAGCTCCGAGGCGGTGCGGCATATGCGCAGTATCTCCTCATAACGGAGAATTTCCCCGTGCCCCAGCGCGTCTATAGGCTCGGGCATACAGTATCGGCAGCGCAGGTTGCAGCGGTCGGTCACGGAAATGCGCATATAATCTATTTCTCGCCCATATCTGTCAAGCATGGCTCATCTTCCCTTGCCGAAGCCGCAGTTGGGGAAATGGCACACCGGGCAGTTGAGGCAGAGTCCGCCGCTGCCGAGTCCAGCAAGCCATTGTTTAGTAATGGGCGTATCCGTGACGAGGTAGGGCAGCACAAGGTCAAATATAGTGCGCTTTGCGTACATCACGCAGCCGGGCAGACCGCAGACGGGGCGGCCGTCCGGGGAATACGACACGAGAAACATCGCTCCGGGCAGCACGGGCGCGCCGTAGGAGACGATATTCGCGCCGGTATTCTTGATGGCAAGCGGGGTCTTGTCGTCGGGGTCAACGCTCATGCCGCCGGTGCAGAGAACCATCTCGCAGCCCTGCGCAAGCATATCGTTTATCGCGGCGGTGATTTTTTCATGGTCGTCGTTCAGTATGACGTGCGCCGCCATCTCACAGCCGAATTCCGCAAGCTTTGCCTGAACCACCGGGCTGAAGGTATCCTCAATGCGCCCGTAGAACACCTCGTTGCCGGTCGTGACAAGACCGTATTTCCTCGGTCTCACCGGCACAAGGCGCATTATAGGCTCGTCCCCGGCAAGCAATTTTGCCTGCTCCATGCGCTCCTTTGCAATGACAAGGGGTATGACGCGCGTACCGCAGAGCTTGTCGCCCTTTTTCACCATGAAGCCGGAGTGCCGTGCAGCTATCATCATGTCACCGAGCGAATTTATGGCGCGAAGCCGCTCAAGGTCAACGAGCAGCAGACCGTCAATATCCGCGATAAGCTCTATCTTGCCCTCCTTGGGCGCCGTCGCGTGCATATTCTCGTTCTGGCAGATGCTTCGGAGTATCTCCGCCGCCTCGTCCTCGTGGAGCATATTCTCGTCCTTTTCCCAGACATAGATATTGTCCTTGCCGACCGACAGAAGCACCGGTATGTCTTTTTCGGTGATGATATGCCCCTTGCGGAATACCGCGTCCTTGGTCACGCCCTTGATTATCTGCGTGATGTCATGGCACAGCACATGACCCACTGCGTCCTCGGTTTTGATAAGCTTCATTAGATAACCTCCTTGTCTTGTATATTAAGCAGCTGCTGTTTATTTTTGAAAATACGGGCAATCGCCTCCTATGCACTCTCGGTTGAGTGCAGTATATTTGCACCCGCGCTTACAAAGCGGCATATCCGCGCCGCCTGTCTCGCGCAAAAACCGGCTTGCCTCCTCTATCGCCACTCTGGACGTTCGCTTGCAGCAGCGAGGTCCGCCTATCTCGGCAAGCCTTGCAAGTATATCCGAGACAAGCTGCTGCGGAAGCGGCCATGCGTCCTTATGCAACGGACTTGAGCCGAGAAGCAGGGAGGCAAATATACCCGCTCCCGCCGCCGCGCCGCACACGCCCCAAAAGCCGCAGGTGCCGCCGGGCAGCTTTGACGCGCGCCTATACGCCTCGCGCATCGCCTCATCATAGCTAATATCGCCGCCGTTATTACGCAGTGCCGTCAGCAGCACGAGCGGCACGATGACATGATGCTCCGGTCCGTGCATATGTACCGAGGGGAGATCCATGACGCTGTCCAAAATCAGCAGCGGATTTTTCTCCCTGCTTTTATATAGCTCCGGGATAATAGCGGCGAAGGCTCCGTAGGCATGGCACTCGTCGCAGACATAGTGCCCGTTTGCGCAGACGGCGTTGCCGGCGCTCTCCCTGCCGCAGACGGCGCAGCGCCGCTCGGTGCCGAGGCTATTATATACAAGCTCCGCGCCGCAGATAAGGCAGCCGGAGAAATGCTCCTCCCCGCCGCTCTGTGGGCAGCAAACCTCTATCCTTTCCATGCTCTTTTCCTCTATTCATCTATATTATTACTTGATATTTATAACCTCTCTGCCGCAAAGCCCGTTTATTCTCCGCGCCGCGGCAAGCGCCTCGCGTCTGCGTCTCTCATGCGCCCTGAGCGCCTCGTCATCCCGGCACTTTTTCAGGCTTTCGGAAAAGCGCTCCTCAAGACTCACGCGCCGTGCTCCGAGTCTGAGATTATCCGCAAGGCAGAGTGCCGTAAGCTCAAGCGAGGCCGCCTCCGGCTCGTGATGCCGCCGAATCAGCTCCGCCTCACGGGTATAGCCGAGCTCGCTCAGCCAGTCCGCGCCGCGCCGTGAATGCTCCGGCAGACTCCGCGCAATATCGTGCAGCAGTGCCGCGTTTTCCACAAGCTCCGCGTCGATATCATTCCCGCTTTCCTTCAGCGCGGCGGCAATCCTCAGCGCTTCCTCGGCGGTGGCAGCGCAATGCTCGATGACATTCTCCGGTGCTCCCGCAGCGTGCAGCAGATGCAGACACAAGGCTCTGTCCAACTCAGGCCGCGGAGCCTCTCCGATTTTCACAAGGCGAAAGCCGCCGTCATATTCGAGCGTCACGCAGGCGCAGTACGGGACACGGTACTCCCGGCTGCTCTCAAGCGCGGTTCCGAAAAGCCTTGCCGCCATGAGTCTGATGACCGCCGAGTGGGAAATCGCCGCGATATCCCCGCTGCTTTTGTCAAGACATTCCATGAGCGCCTCCTCAAAGCGGCAAAGCGCCGCCCGCGGCTCCTCCGCGCCGGGTATCGGAACGCTCATATCCACGCCGCGCCGCTCGTACAGCTCCGGAAAACGCTCCTTTATCTCGCGGAAGCTCAGACCGTCCCACAGTCCCATATCCGCCTCACGAAGTCCCGGTACAACTACAGCCGAGGGTGAAAAATACGCCGCCGTCTCGCGCGCTCTCGAAAGCGGGCTTGTAAATACCGCGCTTATCCCGGCGTGCTCAAGCTCCCGCGCTGCAAGACAGGACTGCATATGCCCTATCGTGCCGAGCGGAATATCCGTCCTCCCGAGGCAGCAGCTCCCGTCCGGGAAATCCGGCCTTCCGTGCCGGATAAGATACACGCGCCGGCTCACAGCAGCTCACCGAAGCAGTCCTGAAAGAGCCGGTCGCCCTTCTCACGCAGCCTCCGCTCAAATTCGTTATATTTCTCCAAAAGGCGCAGCCCGTCTCCCGTAAGCCTGCTCTGACCGCCGCCGAGTCCGCCCTGACTGCGCTCAACCAACGTCCGCCCGAGCTCCGTTTCAAGGCGGCGTATTATGTTCCAGCCGGTCGAATACGATATCTGCATACGCTGACAGGCACTGCGAACGGAATTCGTCTCCTCGACAAGCGTGAGGAGCATTGCGATCTTCCGGTCAAAAAAGACCTTCTCCTTTGCAAGCTCCACGTTTATTATCGGTCTTACAAGCTGCTGATTGTGATAGCTCAAAAGCGCCCTGTAGTCCTCCGGGGTGTCCGCGTCATGCAGGATGCCGCTGTCCTCAACGGCTATCTCCGTCATCTCCGCACCGCAGTGCTCGATAGCGCCGCCGAGTCCGCCCTCTCCGCGATAAGCCAGAATAGTGTCCACAAGCTCCGTGCCTATTAAAATCGGATGCCCGCGCCTGCCCTCGCACACCGGGCACACGAGCCTTGCCCCGCAGTCCATGAGTGCGCTCACGGTGGAGGCGGTAAAAAGCGGGATGTCAACCGGCGTAAATAAAATGCCGTCGCACTTATCTTTGAGATACTCAAGCCCGATTTTTGCCGAGTCGAACATCTGGGTCGTGCGGTACTGCTCGTTGCGGAGAAAAATAAGCCCGTTGTTTGCCAGATGGTGCTCAAGCTCCCACGCATTATGCCCCGTGACCATGACTATCCTCGTCACGCCGGACTGACGGAGCGTTGCGACTATGCGCTGCGCTATTGAAATCGAGCCGATATTGAGCATAGGCTTGAATTCTCCCATGCGTGACGACATCCCCGCTGCGACTATAAGTGCCCCGAACTGCATATATCCTCCCTCCCAGCGAAAAGCAATTTGGCCATTTTCATCCAATATATCATTAAAATAAATGCATTAAAATACAAAACCCCGCGCGTTGAATTTCAAATCCGTGAACGGTACGAACGAGAGCAGCTCAAACGCAGGGTTTATATCAATATTACACAAAAAGCAAGGAGAAGTCAAGGAAGTCGACGCAAAATATTTGCATAATGCACAAAAACAATGTTATTTTTTCTACGAGTTATATCTGTATGATAGTTGCTACTCCGATTTCTCTGCCGTAAAATATAATTGAAGATATTAAGCAGGAGGCAGACATGGAGGACAAACGCTTTGAGCTCCGGGCAGAGCTTGTCACGGTAGAGATCTCAGACCCCCAGACCGGGGAAATATTCCGCAGAGAACTGCCGATAGAGTACTATGAAAACGCCAATTTTCTTCGCCTGCGCGGTGAAAATTTTGACGGTTCCCTGTCCGAGCTTGTGTTCTATACCCCGCGCGGAATTCAAAAGCTCAAGGACGTGAGCGGCAGCGGTGCGGATAAGGACAACTGTCACTGATTTCCCGAGTCTATCCACAAAGCCGAAAGCTAAGCAAAACAGTGTAAAAAAGTATAATTATAAGAATTATGAGGAGGTATATGAATGATTAAAAAATCACTCGTCATCAATGGAGTACAGCGCATCCTGATTGTTGAGCCTCATGAGACTCTGGCCACGGTTCTGCGTGAGCATCTGCTGCTTACCGGCTGTAAAATCGGCTGCGGCGAGGGTCACTGCGGCGCCTGCAACGTCATTTTAGACGGCAAGGTCACTCGCTCCTGCCTGCTTAAGATGGAGAAAATCAGAGACAACGCGGAGATAACGACGATAGAGGGCGTCGGCACTCTGCACGATATGCACCCGCTTCAGGTCGCGTGGATGGCATACGGCGGCGCGCAGTGCGGCTTCTGCACCCCCGGCTTCATCATCAGCGCCAAGGTGCTGCTCGACAAGAACCCGAACCCGACCCGTGAGGAGGTACGCGACTGGTTCAACAAAAACCGCAACCTCTGCCGCTGCACCGGCTATAAGCCCCTTATCGACGCTAAAAGGGCGGCTGCCGCCGTCATGCGCGGTGAGATGAGCAAGGAGGATCTTGTATTCAAGCCCACCGGAGACAGCATCAAGGGCACGAAATACATCCGTCCCTCCGCCGCGCAGAAGGTCACCGGCACTTGGGACTTCGGCGCCGACGACGCGCTCAAGATGCCCGAGAATACGCTTCGCCTCGCCCTCACGCAGGCCACGGTATCTCACGCCAACATCAAGAGCATCGATACCTCCGAGGCCGAGAAGATGCCCGGCGTCTTTAAGGTCATCACCTATAAGGATATTCTTGCCGCAGGCGGCACTAACAAGATAAACGGCCTTGTCATGCTCCCCAAGCACAACAAGACCGACGGCTTTGAGCGTCCCGTGCTCTGCTCGGACAAGATATTCCAGTTCGGCGATGCAATAGCCATCGTCGCGGCGGACACCGAGGCGCACGCCCGCGCCGCTGCGGACGCCGTCAAGGTGGAGATCGAGGAGCTTCCCGCCTACATGAACGCCATGGACGCGAAGGAGCCTGACGCTATTGAAATTCACCCCGGCATACCCAACGTCTTCTACGAGACGAACTGCATCAAGGGACCCGACTTTGATTGGGACAGCATCCCCGACGCACAGCAGGTCGAGATAGAGAGCTACTGCTCGCGTCAGCCGCACCTGCATCTTGAGCCCGACTGCGGCTACGGCTACATAGACGAGGACGGCATGGTCACCGTTCACTCCAAGTCCATCGGCATACATCTTCATATGCCGATGATAGCGGGCGGCATCGGCGTTCCGATGGAGGAGCTTCGCCTTGTGCAGAACCACACGGGCGGCACCTTCGGCTATAAGTTCTCCCCGACAAACGAGGCGCTCATCGGCGCTGCGGTAAAAATCACCGGCCGCCCCGTCTCGCTCGTATTCAATCAGTTCCAGAACATCACCTACACCGGCAAGCGCTCCCCCGCCTTCATGCACATCAAGCTCGGCGCGGACAAGGACGGCAAGCTGCTTGCAATGTGGGGCGATAACTACGTTGACCACGGTCCCTACTCCGAGTTCGGCGATCTGCTCACCATGCGTCTGAGCCAGTTTACCGGCGCGGGCTACGGCATCCCCTCCATCCGCAACAAGAGCCAGACCGTGTTCACAAACCATGCATGGGGCTCCGCCTTCCGTGCCTACGGCTCGCCGCAGTCCTTCATGGGCTCCGATATCGCAATCGACTGCCTTGCCGCCAAGATGGGCATAGACCCCTTCGAGATGCGCGCAATGAACTGCTACAAGGCCTCCGAGCACACCACCATTCCCACCGGCTACGCTCCCGACGTTTACTGTGAGGAGGAGCTCTTCGACAAGGCTCGTCCGCTGTACGAGGCGGCCAAGAAGCGTGTCGCGGAGAAGAATGCCGCCTCCGACGGGCGCTATAAGTACGGCATCGGCGTGTCCCTCGGCGTTTACGGCTGCGGACTTGACGGCGTTGACGCCTCCTCCGCCTTTGCCGAGCTCAACCCCGACGGCACGGTCACGATGTACGCCTCCTGGGAGGATCACGGTCAGGGCGCCGACATGGGTATTGTCGCCTCCGCGCATGAGACTCTGCGTCAGGCCGGTATAAAGCCCGAGCAGATTCGTCTTGTCATGAACGACACCAAGTTCACCCCGAACTCCGGTCCTGCGGGCGGCTCCCGCTCTCAGGTCATGACCGGCAACGCCTGCCGCCTCGCCGCCGAAAATCTGCTTGCCGCGATGCGCAAGGAGGACGGCAGCTACCGCAGCTATGACGAGATGGTAGCCGAGGGCATAGAGACGAAGGTCGAGGGCAACTGGGTCACGACCTACTGCGCCGACCACCCCATCGATCAGGATACCGCACAGGGCGAGCCCTTTGCGACCTATATGTACACCATCTTCATGCCCGAGGTTCGCGTTGACACTCAGACCGGCAAGGTCAAGGTCGAGAAGTTCACGAGCGTTGCCGACGTCGGCACGATCATGAACAGGCTTCTCGTTGAGGGCAACTTCTACGGCGGTCTTGTTCAGGGCATCGGTCTTGCACTGACCGAGGACTTTGACGATCTGGAGAAGGAGACGAGCCTGCTCAAGTGCGGCATCCCTTACCCGAATGATGCTCCGGACGACATCGAGCTCCACTTCATCGAGACCTACCGTCCCAACGGTCCCTACGGTGCCGCCGGCTGCGGTGAGGCTCCGCTGGATGCACCGCATCCCGCCATTCTCAACGCGATTTATAACGCCACGGGCGCGCGCATCACGCGCATCCCGGCAAGACCCGACAAGGTGCTTGCAGCGCTCAAGGCGCTTGAAAACTAAGCTTTGCCATCAAGCAAAAAAACGTTATAATAGAGAGACCTTTAATAAGGTCTCTCTATTAGGTTTATAAAGAGGTGAGCTCATGTCGGTAATTCAGGAGCGCGGCTCCACGCACGTCTACAAGGTCAACAGAATATCCAAGGACGAGATCGAAAACATGGTGTCGCTGTGCGTCTACGACCAGCCCGCCTTCTGCTCCGCCGCCTGCCCCTTGAAGTTAGATGCCAAGGCCATGCTTGCCGCCGCAGCGGACGGGGATTTTAAGAAGGCGCTCGGGCTATACGAAAAGGCGGTGATTTTTCCGAACGTCGTCTCCGCCGGGTGCAGCGCCCCATGCGAGGCGAAGTGCAAGCTTTCCGAGCTTGGCGAGGGCATAGCGGTACGCGATATTGAGCGCGCCGTGACACGCTTCGGTGAAAAATCGCGCTCCGGCGGCGTTTTCCGCATGAAGAAAAAGAAGAGCGTCGCCATCTTCGGCTCCGGGCTTTTCGCGCTCTTCCTCGCGGGTGAGATTGAGAAAAAGGCCTACCCGCTCACGGTGTTCTGCGAGGAGGCTAACCTGAGCGCCTTTCTTCGCACGGCAGCGCCATTTCTTGATGAGACGGCCTTTGCCGATGAGCTTGGCAGATTAAAGACCAAGGATATATGCTTTGAGTTCGGCTGCACGCTCAGCGGAGAATTCTATGCTGAAAAGTGCGGCGGCTTTGACGTGCTATGCGCCTCGGCTGCGGCGGCAAGGGGCTTTTTCCCGGACGCCATCTGTGATGAGCGTTATATGCTCTGTGCGGCTCGCTCTCTCGTCATGGGCGCAGACGGCAGTGATGTGCTCAGCGCCGCATTTTCCGCAAAAAAGGCAGCGCTCACGGTAGACCGCCTTGCGCAAAGGCTCGCGCCCGATAATATGCGCGGCAACGAGGGCGCCGTTGAGACAAAGCTATACGCAAGCCTTGACAATGTCGGCTCGCTGCACCGTGTCGAGTGCAGCGCGGAGGGCTACACGCGCGAGGAGGCCATCGAGGAGGCCAAGCGCTGCATACAGTGCCGCTGCGACGAGTGCATGAAGGCCTGCGCCTATCTCAAGCACTATAAAAAACATCCCGGTCTGCTGGCGCGGGAGATATATAACAATACACAGATAATAATGGGCGACCACCCGCTCAACAAGGCCATGAACGCCTGTGCGCTCTGCGGTCAGTGTACGGTCGTCTGCCCCAAGGGTATCGACATGGCGCGGGTCTGCAAGAGCGCCCGCGAGAACATGGTTTCGACCGATAAAATGCCGCTTGCGCCGCATGAGTTTGCGCTTATGGATATGCTTTTCTCAAACGGCGAGGCCTTTCTATGCCGCAGGCAGCCCGGATATGATAAGTGCAGATATGTCTTTTTCCCCGGCTGTCAGTCCTCCGCCATCGCTCCGGCGACGGTACGCGCGGCGTATGAGGATCTATGCGCGCGGCTTGAGGGCGGCGTTGCGCTGATGCTCGGCTGCTGCGGCGCGATATGCGATTGGGCGGGGCGCTATGAGATGTACGGGCAGCAATTTGAGTTTATCGAAAACGAGCTTGCAAAGCTTGGATATCCCACGATCATTGCCGCCTGCCCCAGCTGCAAAAAGGAGCTTTCGGGGCATGAAAATATAGAAATCGTCGGGATATGGGACGTATTGCAGGAAATCGGGCTTCCCAAGGAAGCAAAGATACTTGAGCGCTGCGCCGCGCTGCACGATTCCTGCGGTGCGCGCGGAGACGCGGAGACTCAGCGCAGTGTGCGCGACATTCTGAAAAAGCTCGGCGTTTCGATACTTGAGACGGAATACTCAGGCGACCGCTCCCCCTGCTGCGGCTACGGCGGTCTGACCTCATACACAAACCGCGAGCTTGCCCACGAGCTTGCAGAAAAATGCCTTGAGCGCAGTGACGCGCCCTATGTCAGCTACTGCATGGCCTGTCGTGACCGCTTTGCACGCGAGGGGCGGGAGTCGCGGCATATACTTGAGCTTGTGTACGGTACGGACGCGGGTGCGCCGCCCGATATAAGCGAAAAGCGCTATAACCGCCTTACGCTGAAAAATGAACTGCTCCGGGATATCTGGGGCGAGGAGACTATGAATATGGATTTGCCCTATAAGCTGGAATTTGACGAGGCCGCGCTCAAAATGATGGACGAGCGCATGATATTAAAATCCGACGTCATATCCGTCATTGACGCATACCGCGAAAGCGGCGAGGCGATAGAGGACGCCGACACCGGCTATCTCATGCTGAGAGCAAGACTCGGGAACGTGACCTTCTGGGTCGCGCTTACCGAGGACGAGGAGGGCTACACGGTTCGCCGCGCTTATAGCCACAGGATGAACGTCGTTAAACGTCAGGAGTGATATCATGCAGGACAGAACATATTACACCATTGACCCGCTGGGTAAGCTCAAATGCAGAAAATGCGGCGTAGCGCTCGTCAAGGGCAAGGCAAAATTCATGTATCTCGATAACGGCTTCCCCGTAGAGCTGCCGGTCTGCCCTCGCTGCGGCTTTGTCTATGTACCGGAGGAGCTTGCGCTGGGAAAGGTTCTCTCCGTCGAGAAGGCGCTGGAGGACAAATGAACGGGCATCCGGGAGGAGACGCGCACACCATGCGCATGATAGAGCTTTGCGCCCTGTCTCCGGGCGCTCGTGTGCTCGACATGGGCGCGGGCGAGGGTGAGGCAGTCGCCCTGCTGCGCGCTCATGGACTTGACGCCGTCGGCATTGATTTGATTCCGTGCGGAGAAAACGTCGTTCGCGGCGATATGCTGCACAGCGGCTATCCCGACGAAGGCTTTGATGCGATTATATCTCAGTGCGCATTTTATGTGAGCGGAGATGCAAAGGCCGCGCTCCGGGAAAGTCGGCGGCTTCTCAAAGACGGCGGCGTTTTGGCTCTGTCGGACGTATTTTTCGACTCTCCCGAGGCGCTTTTAGCCTCGTCGGGCTTCAGTCTTGAGCATATTGAGGACATGACCGAGCAGTGGCGCGAGTATTATTTTGCCGCGCTTTGGAGCGGAGAGACTATCGGCTGCCCGAAAACCAATTTAAAATGCAAATATTATTTAATCATATGCAGAAAGGAAATGCCTGATGGATCTTTTTGACAGGGTAATGGAGCTTTCACGCTACGGCTATTTCTGCGGTCAGATTTTGGCAAAGCTCCTGCTTGAGACGATAGGCGAGGAAAACCCCGGCCTTGTCAAGGCTATGGGCGGGCTCAACGGCGGAGTCGGCTTCTCCGGCGGCTGCTGCGGCTGCATGAGCGGCGGCGCGTGCATCATATCCTATTTCACCGGCAAGGGCGAGGACACCGGCATGGACTCACCTGAGCATAAGGCGGCGCTGGGTGAGTTTACCCGCTGGTTCAAGGACGAAATGACGCTATACTACGGCGGCTACGAGTGCGAGGACATAACCCACGGCAACCCCGCAAAGCGCGTGGAGCTGTGCCCGCAGATAATCGCCTCCACCTACGAAAAATGCATGGAGATACTCTCCGAAAGGGGGCTTATCTGATGCGCGTCGGGCGGACGGAGAGCGTGTGCCCGGTGTGTCTGAGAAAGCTTTCCGCAGAAAAGCGCACGGGTGCAGACGGCTATATCTATATGGACAAGCAGTGCCCCGAGCACGGCAAATTCAGCACGCTCATCTGGGAGGACAATCTCATAAGCTATATGCGCTGGAACCTCGGCAGCAGCACCGTGGAGCCGCCGGTAAACGGCAAGGACGCGAAAAACGGCTGTCCGAACGACTGCGGACTCTGCAAGGCGCATTTGCGCAAGGGCTGCTGTATGCTGCTGGAGCTCACAACGCGCTGCAATCTCCGCTGTCCCGTGTGCTTTGCCTCGGCGGGTACGGAGGAGCGTGAGCTCAGCATGGAGGAAATCGAGCGGCAGTACGATTATCTCATGTCGCACGGCGGTCCGTTTAATATTCAGCTCTCGGGCGGAGAGCCGAGCATGCGGGACGATTTGCCGGAGATAATAGCCCTCGGGCGCAAAAAGGGCTTTAGCTTTTTCCAGCTCAACACAAACGGCATACGCCTTGCAGATGATGCGGAATACGCCCGGACGCTCAAGGCGGCGGGGCTCAACACGGTGTTTTTGCAATTTGACGGCGTGGACGACGCGGTCTATATGACACTGCGCGGACGGGCGCTCATGACCGAAAAGCTTGCCGCGATAGAAAACTGCGCGGCGGCGGGGCTTGGCATAGTGCTTGTGCCGGTCATCGCGCCGGGAGTGAACGACGCGCAGGTCGGCGATATACTGCGCTTCGCTCTTGAGCGTATGCCCGCGATACGCGGAGTGCATTTTCAGCCCATCAGCTACTTCGGGCGCTGCGGGCTTGAACGCCCGGAAAAGCCCATCACCATACCGCGTATGCTTCGTCTCATCGAGGAGCAGATGGGCGGCGTGATGCACGCGCAGGACTTTGCCGGCGGCGGGGCGGAAAATCCCTACTGCTCCTTCCACGCAAGCTATCTGCGCCGTGCGGACGGCAGTCTCCGTCTGCTGCCGAAGAAATCCGGCGCCTCCGCCTGCTGCTGCACGACCTCGGACGATTCGCGCAGCTACGTCGCCAAGCAGTGGAACGGCGAGGACGAGCCGGACTACACCTCCGACCCGGAGCTTTGCGAGACCTCGGCGCTCGATGATTTTCTTGAGCAGGCGCGGCGGAGCACCTTCGCCGTATCGGGTATGATTTTTCAGGACGCATATAATCTTGATCTTGAGCGGCTGCGCCGCTGCTATATCTGCGAGGTCGATTCAGAATTCGGCATGGTGCCGTTTTGCGCGTATAACCTGACGAACACGGAAGGCAGGGCACTGTATAGACGATGACAAGGACAAGACTTGACGTGCTCATATGTGAGCAGGAGGGGCTTGAGTCGCTGACGCGCGCGGACATACGGCGCATACAGCTTGAAAGACTCAACGCGCTGCTTGCCCGCGAGCGGGAGCGCGGCGGATTTTATTCCGGACTCCCGGCACACTTAGACGATTTGGCAGAGCTTTCCGAGTTTCCCTTTACGACGCAGACGGAGCTTGCGGAAAACGTGGGAGCCATGCTCCTGTGCTCTCAGTCGGAGGTGCAGCGCGTGATAAGCGATGTGACGAGCGGAACGACCAGCATTGGAAAGCGCGTATTCTATACCCGCGCCGACTGTGAGCGCACGGTGCAGCTTTTTATGGCGGGTCTGGGTGAGCTTATATTTCCCGGCGGCAGGACGCTGATATGTATGCCGTTCTCGGGTCAATTCGGTCTGGGCGAGCTTATCGCCGAGGCGGTGAGCCGGCTGGGAGCAAGTCCGATACGTGCGGGAGCACAGCTCAGCTATTTTGAGCTTAGTGAGCTGATGCGCGCGGAAAGACCGGACAGCTTTGTCGGTATGCCGGTGCAGCTTTTGAGCCTACTTCGCGTATGCGGCAGAGGCAGTCTGGAAAGGGCGCTCGTCAGCGCGGATGCCTGCCCTGAAGGCGTCATATCGGAGGCGGAAAAGCTTCTCGGCAGCAGGCTTTTCCCGCATTACGGCTCCCGCGAAATGGGACTCGGCGGCGCAGTCTGCTGTCCGGCGCACGAGGGTATGCATCTGCGCGAAAACCATATTATTGCCGAAATTATAGACGAAAACGGTCGCCAAGCCCCGGTCGGGGAATACGGTGAGCTTGTGATAACGACGATTGGCATGGACGCGATACCTCTTATCAGATACCGCACGGGCGACCGCACAAGAATTCTCCCGCAGCCCTGCCCCTGCGGCAGTGAGCTTATTCGCCTTGACCGGGTACGCCGCGAGACGGCAAGCTGCATGGAGAGCTTTGATAACCGGGTTTTCGCCGATGCCCTTATTGTCGATTACACTGCGGCATACCGGGACGAAAGATATATAATCAACGCGCTGACGCTCGGCGAGTACGAGCCCTCGGAGCTCTTCAAATCGGTTTTCGGAGAGAATATTGAGCTTCACCAGCGCGCCGTTACGGGGGCCGACAGGTCGATGTATGCGGAAAAGCGTGTGCTCTTGAGCTGAAAATCGAATAGCAAGAATAATAATCAAAAAACCTGAGTGCTTAACTCTGGTTTGCTGACCGTAGACAAAGCTGTCGGCAATGTATAGAATTGCATGGGGAGAGTGCAGAAAGGGGGACTGGAGTCCCCTTTCTGCGTTCAATCCAAGCTTATTCAGGAGTGTTTTTAAATACTCCTGAATAAGTTTTCAAGGCGTCAAACTTTGTCGACGCCTTGGTATTCTGGGATTATTACCTCCGATGGGACTAAGGACCATATTTCAGAGGAACACACCATGTCTTTCTTCACAAAAGCGTACTTCCTCAGATAAGGGCGTAGCTTCCCAAAGAGAGTATCCCCGGACTTACAGACACTTTTAATACTGCTTTGTTGTGTCGATGGAATGCTACCAATGATGCGTCCGGTTTCTTGCTCGATATGTTCCAATTCCACACATGGCATCTGTTCACCTGATCGCGGATCATACTTTTCGCTTCGTCTGCTGGCAAGTACAGCGAACGGATATGGCGTTGTTTCCCATGAGCAGATGCTCCCGTGCTTATCAAATGCAACAGAAAGTACACCTCTTTTATACTTCTTGAGGGCATCTACTAAAGTACGCTGGTATTCTATACGCCTATTCAAACAGCTCAAAAAGGATGCTATTTTATCCTGCTCATCCTTACATGGTAAATCAAACGTTGCTGCTTTCAAAGTCTCGAATGAAAGAACCACTTGACTTGTCCCAACTGCGAGGACAGACAACTTCTTCTTTACTCGTGATGATGAGTTAAGAAACTCAGACATAAAAAGGCTATTTGCATTAGTGAAACGGAAAACGGGATAAAACTTGCTTACAATCGCATTAGAACTGATTGCATTGATATTAAAAGCAAACCTCCCGTCATCACTTCTATTGCGATATGTACAGTAGCCGAGGGGAATAATGTTATATCCGTCCGTATCATGCCGTTGCTTTGACCCAAAGTGATCAACTTGTCGTTGAAGACCTTCACGAGAGGATGTTAGGACTTCATACTCATGTTCCCCGTATACCTTTTCCGAATAAGGCTCTATGTTCCGTAGGCAGTCCTACATATTCATCCATATGGAACGCGTTTACGCGGCTCCAATCTATACCCCCGGCACTTACCAGCGTGGCAAGAGTCTCGTTCTGCGAGGGCGCTGCGCCGAACATTATATTCACCTGGTCGCATGAAGCAAGAAGCTCACGCAGCTTCTGCGCAATCTCCTCACCGGCGCATTGTCCCATAGCCTCACGGGTGTCGAAAATGCGCGTATACAGCCTGTCGGTATAGAATTCCTTTATCAGCATTCTTTGCCTCAGAAGCTTTCGACCAGCTCGTGGAGCGCGGAGCGCACAGCGCCGCGGCCTGCGAGCATCTGCTTGAAGAAGCCCTCGACGGTTTCGGACAGCCCCGCTTTGCAGAGGTCAGCGCCGAAGATGCTGTCGTCCGAGAGTATCGCGTCAAGCTGCCCCACGCAGCTTTCGGGCTTTCCAATCTCGATACCGGCAAGCTTCTCCTGAAGCTCCGGAATGCGCGGGTCGTCGCTCAGCTCCATCGGAGAGAGCTCATCATCCGCAGCCAGCAGGTAGCGCAGCCATGCCGCGATGGCAAAGGGAATCGCGCGGAGCGAGGAGAGCTCAAGGCTGTCGGGGGCGATATAGGCCTTTATCGTCTCGCCGAAGCGGACGGGGATCTTTTGGCTGGTGTCGCATGCGATGCGCTGCGGCATATCGGGGATGTACGGATTCGGCAGACGCTCATTGAGCACCGCGTCGAGGAAGGCGCGCGGGTCTAAAACGACGGGGTTCGTCACGACGGGCATGCCCTCAGCATAACCGATGTGCTCGACAAGGCGGCGCAGATCGTCGTCGCGCATTTCCTCATAGATACGCTTATAGCCGAGCAGACAGCCGAGCACCGCAAGCGCTGTGTGCAGCGGATTGAGGCAGGTCGTGACCTTCATGCGCTCGGTCTTGTTGACGGTGTCGCGGTCGGTCATTATGACCCCGGCCTTCTCCAGCGGCGGCCGGCCGTTCGGGAAACGGTCCTCAATGACGAGATACTGGCAGGACTCGGCATTGACAAACGGTGCGACGGCGGCACCGTGCTGCCGCGCGATAGGCTGCATGTTCTCTATGCCGAGCGCTTCGAGCTTGTCGGCTATATCCTTGTTCGGACGCGGGGTGATTTTATCGATCATACTCCACGGGAAGCTCACGCGCTCCTCATCGCTCAGATAATCGACAAAGCCCTGCGGGACGAAGCCGCGCGCGAGCCATGCCTCGGCGATGGAGAGGATCGAAGCCTTGAGCTTTTCACCGTTGTGGCTGCAATTATCCATGCTGGCAACGGCGATGGGGTACGCTCCGTTCATGTAGCGGTGATAGAGCAGAGCGGTGACTTTGGTCATGACGTTTGTGAGATCGTCAGGGCCGGCCTCAATGTCATGCTCGACTGCCGGGGTGAATTTGCCATCACCGCCCTTGACGGCGTAGCCCTTTTCGGTGATCGTAAACGAGCAGAGCTGGAGCGTCGGCGCGGCAAAAACCTTGCGCAGCCGGGCGAGCTGATCGGCCTTGCCCCAGTCGGCATGCAGCGCCTCCGTGACGCTTGCGACGACTTCTTTCTTCGCCTTGCCGTCGGCATAGAGCGTGACGAGCAGGGTGAGGTTATCAAACGGTCTGTAGACCTTGACGAGCTGGTCACCGTCGGAGCTGTCCACGGCGATTATGCCCGTGGAAGCAAGACCTTTATTGAGCAGGTCGTTTTGCAGATTCGCGACATAGCCGCGGAAGATGTTCCCGGCGCCGAAGTGTACCCAAGTCGGCGTGGCCTTGGTGTTTTCGATAACGGCGGGGATGTCGTATTCCGGCAGTTTGACGCCTGCGGCGTCCCACGCTGCGCGGTTCTTGAGCGATGCGAGATCAAGCTTCATGTTGTTTTACCTCCGCATAAAAATGTGAATCGGGCAGGCAGTCTTATAAACTGCCTGCCTGTTTTAGTTTTATATCAGAAGCCTATGGAGCAGCCGCCGTCAACGACAAGCGTTGTGCCGTTAACAAAGCCCGCGGCGTTGGAGCAAAGGTACACAGCCGCCCAGCCGATGTCCTCGGGCTTGCCATAGCAGTTCATAGGAGTATGGCCGAGAATTTTCTGCTGACGCGGGAGATCGGAGTCGACGGCCTGATGGAACATCGGAGTATCGATAAAACCGGGGATGATTGCGTTGACACGAATACCATCGGCGGAGATATCGCCCGCAAGGCACTTGGTCAGACCGAGCAGTGCGCCCTTGGCGGAGCCGTAAACACAGACCTTGGTCAGACCGATGATCGCGGACTCGGAGGAGATGAACACTATGCTGCCGTGCTTCTTCTCACGCATGTAGGGGATAGCGGCCTGACAGAGCGCGAAAGCGCCGTAAAGATGAACGTCCATAAGATTGTGGAAGTCCTGAATGGTGATGTCGGCGACCTCTTTCTTGCAGTGGCGTCCGGCGTTGTTTATAAGAAAATCGCAGGAGCCGTAGGTGTCGACGATCTTCTTGATAAACTCGGGTGCGGCGTCTGTATCCGTAATGTCATGTACATAGTAGTGTACATTCTCGCCGAGCTCATCGCATGCCTGCTTGAGCAGCTCTTCACGGCGGCCGGTGATAACGACCGTCGCGCCTGCGGATGCGAGGCACTTCGTGATAGCGTAACCCAGACCAGAGCCGCCGCCGGTGACAAGCGCAACCTGCCCACTGAGATCAAATGCTTTGTTAAAATACTCGTTCATGATGATCCTCCTTTTGGATTCTGAAATAATTTATTAAACTTAGAAATTTACGCCTTTTTCAAGCAGTTGGAACGCCGCACGCATGTAGCCGAGAGCATAGGCCATACCGGCATGCCATGGCGCATCGCAGGTCATGAGGGGAGTATGATCGGGAATAAGTACGCCGTCAAAGCTGCTGTCATTGAGCTGGCGGAGTACACGGAACATGTCGATGTCGCCCTCGTCGACGAACACCTCGTCATAGCAGGGGACCTTGCCCTTGACATTACGGAAGTGTATGTAGCTGACACGATCCTGTTTCAGATAGGAATCCAGATAATCATAAATGGGTTTGTCAGATTCCATCTCCTGAAGGCTGCCGAGACAAAGCTCCAACTTGTTTGCTTTGTTCGTGTTCATGTCGATGAGCTTCTGGTAGAGCTCCGGGCGGTAAACGAGCCGCGCCGTCTGCCGAAGCTCGGGCATGGGGGGATCGTCCGGATGCAGTGCGAGCTCCACACCGTTTTCCTCCGCGATGGGCAGCATATAGTCAAGGAAATACTCAAGCCTGTACCAAAGCTCCTTCTGCGAGACGGGAGCCATAAAGCCGCCGTCAGTCGGCGCGTAGGTCATATTCCAAACCTGGCCGTTCGGGATGGGTGAGTTGATGTCGAGCAGCGAAGCGTCAAAGCAGGTGCTCTCCGCACCGCCGCGCGCAGCATGCTTTTTCTGGTGCCCCCAGACCCCGGCCAGACTGAAATTATAGCCGAAGGCTTTGATTCCGGCCTTGCCGGTGTTTTCAATGATGCGCTTGAGCCCTTCAAGCTGCTCATCGCGCTTCGGGCCTGCGAGAAGAACATCGTACCAGTCGGCAGGATTGAAGTTCTCAATGCCGTAAATGTCAAGACCATATTCCGCGGCCTGCTTCTTGAGCGCCAGCAGATTGTCCAGCTCCCAGATGGGATCTTTCGCGGTGGCGGCGCCGTAATTGCTGTTTTCATCCGTCGCGGTCACGACTTGCTTGTCATAGTAGGTGGCGAGATGGACGATCAGATGTGTGCAGCCGCACTGCCGGGCGAACTGGAAATACTCCGGCGTGAGCATATGGCGGTAAAGGCCGATGCCGAGCTTCATATTCATGCGATCACTCCTTTGTCGTAAATGGTGAAGCGGGATATTGTGGCTTCAATGTAGCAGAATTACAAAAACTGTTCTTCTTGCATTTTGAGCGTTTATGTCATATATTGATATCAGCGCAATGTTTTACGGAATCTTAAGGAGGGCTGCATTCATGCTGCATATCATGAACGCCGAGAACTGGATTGATCCGCGCAGTGAAATGAAATACCAGTTCCATCAGACGATAGACATGTCCTGTTACCCGCAGGTGCATGATTTTTATGAGCTGTCGCTGGTGATAGAGGGCAAGATGAATGTGACGGTAGACGGCTGGAATCAGGACATCCGTCGCGGTACGCTGCTCCTGCTGCGCCCGGGGGACATCCACAGCCGCGCACCCGTCGGGGAGAGCACGTATATAAACATCGCCTTTCCCAGCAAGCTTGTGACAGATATGTTCATATATTTGGATAAGCCAAACGGAGAAAACTTGATAACTGAGGCGGCAGGCCCACTTATAGTCAGCCTGTCAGCAGCGGAAACCACACTTTTGCAGACACGGCTGGAAAGGCTGAATCTGATCCCTGTGAATAAGCCGGATGATGTATGTGCACAGCTGCGGCTGCTGATGCTGGAAGTCATGATGCAGCATATCCTGCCTCTTGTTGAACGCGGCGGCGGGATGAACTGCCCCGTGTGGCTCGGCGCGCTCGCGAAAAAGCTTGAGGATCCGGAGAACTTTTCCTGCACGCTCGGCGAGCTTTCGGAGATGAGCGGGCGCACGAAGGAGCACCTGTGCCGCAGTTTTAGAAAATATTTCGGTGTGGCGCCAATTGAGTATATAAACGCTAAACGTTTGAACTACGCTGCAAACCTCCTGCTGCATTCGGATATGAAGGTTGTGGACATAGCCTTTGCTTCTGGATTTCAAAGTCTGAGTCGCTTCTACCATGCCTTTAGGGAAGAGTTTGACGTCTCGCCGCTTGACTACCGGCAGAGCTGTACCGACAGCGGGATATAGTCACCGGCAAATAAATGCACATCAGCGCGCTAAAACTCTTGCGCACTGTGGCGGCCTGTGTTAAGATAGAATTACTTGAATACTAACATGTTATAGTGACAAAATCCAAAAGGAGGTGCGAGTGTGCTTGAGGTAAAAAATATAGGCAAATATTATGGCAGCAAGATGGCCATTGAGAATATAAGTTTCAGCGCAGCGCGCGGCCAGATCATCGGACTGGTGGGGCATAACGGCTCCGGCAAGACCACTACCATGAGCATAATCACAAACTGCCTTGCCCCAGACGGCGGCAGCGTGATGGTGGACGGAGTATCCGCGCAGGATGATCCTGTGAAGCTGCGCTCCAAAATCGGTTATCTCCCTGAAATACCGCCGGTGTACACGGACATGACCGTGAATGAACAACTAAGCTTTGCCTGCGGACTCAAGGGGCTGACGCGCGGAGAATATGAAGGGCAGATTGCTGCCGCGTGTGAAAAGCTGAATATCACCGGTGTGCGCGGAAGGCTCATTAAGAATCTCTCAAAGGGCTACCGCCAGCGCGTCGGATTTGCGCAGGCACTCATCGGCGACCCGCCGCTGCTGATTCTGGACGAGCCTACCGTCGGCCTTGATCCGCAGCAAATCATTGAGCTGCGCGAGCTTATCGCGTCCCTCAGGGAAAAGCACACGGTCATTCTCAGCTCCCATATCCTTACGGAGATCGCCGCAACCTGTGACAGACTTGTCGTTCTCAGCAGCGGGCACCTCGCGGCAGACAGCACGCTTGATGAGCTGCTCAAAAGCGCCGGGGGTCAGGCGGGGCTGCTGCTTCAGGCTGACGCTTCCGCTGAGAAGCTCATGGGTATTGTCCGGGCGATAGGCTGTGTGCTTGACTGCCGTGCGGAGACGGACGAAGCTGGACACACGCAGATACGCATATACACGCAGGACGGCGCGGATATCCACCGAGAGCTGTTCGTCGCGCTCTCTAAGGCAGACTGCCCGATACGCTCTCTCAGACCTGCAGAGGTCAGCCTTGAGGACGTGTTCCTTCAGCTGACGCATGACAGCCGGTATAAAACGGAGGAGTGAACGGATGAAAGCAATATACAGAAAAGAACTTGGCCAGCTGTTCCACTCCATGACAGGTTATATCTGTCTTGCGGTGTTTGCCTTGCTGGGCGGCTGCTTCTTTGTTATATATAATCTCCTTCAGGGTAACGGTGATATAAGGAATTATTTCTCTCCGATGATGAGCACTGTTATATTCATCATCCCCGTGCTGACAATGCGCAGCTACGCCGAGGAACGGCGCGGCCGCACTGATCAGCTTCTTATGAGTGCGCCTGTCAGCATGCTCTCCATTGCATTGGGGAAGTTTTTCGCGATAATGACGCTCTTTGCCGTCGGCCTGTCCTTCTCGCTCATATATGTTATAGTTCTGGCGCTGCTTGGACAGTTTGATTTTCTCGTGGTGCTGGGCAATATTGTCGGCATGCTCGTTTCGGCGTCTGCCTTCGCGGCGATAGGCATGCTCATCTCCGCCCTGACAGAGAGCCAGATAATCGCCTGCATCGTCAGCTATGCCGTTCTCCTCGGCCTGTGGCTGATTGGTTCAGCTCAGAGCTATATCACAAACGAGGCCGCAAAGGCTCTCGTCGGTTGGCTGTCCATATCAAAGCGCTTCGCGGAATTTTCCATGGGGATATTTGATCTGGCGACCGTCGTGTATTATCTGAGCATCTGTGCCTTCTTCATTTACCTTGTCGCGCTTATCACGGAAAGCCGCCGTCATGCATAAAGGAGGCGCTGAAATGAAGAAAAACAATTCAAAGCTGAAAGCCGCGGTCGCGGTCGTCCTTGCGGCACTGCTGCTTATCGCAGTGAACCTCTGCGTCTCTAAGCTCTCCGAGAAGCTTGGCCTGCGGCTGGACATGACCGGCAACAAGCTCTATGAGCTTTCGGATGAAACGCTGAACGTGCTCGGCGAGCTCGACATGCCGGTGGATATAAAGGTGTTCTCGGCGGAGGAGGATTTCACGCCGCTCGTGGCCGAGGTCCTGCGCCGCTATGAGCAGGCCGGGGACGGCCTCACCGTTGAATACATCGACCCGTATACAAAGCCCACCGTTGTGGATGAGTACATTCAGAAGGGGCTTGAAATAAACCTCAACACCGTAGTCGTGGAGGGCGGCAGCTACGCCTGCGCGATAGACCTTGAGGACATGTTCGTGCTCGACAGCAGCGGACAGAGCGTCCAGCAGCTCAACTGCGAGCAGCTTTTGACGAGCGCCGTGCTCCGCGCCGAGGGCGCTCGCAGCCGCAGCGCGGTCTTTATCGCAGGGCATAACGAGTATGTATCCGATACGCTCCGTGGGCTTTTTACCCAAAACAATTACAGTGTTTCCGATATATCTCTCAGCTTCAAGGATATTGCCGAGGGCACCGACCTTGCCGTCATTGCCGCGCCGACTTCCGATTTCAGCTCCGAGGAAATTGCAAAGCTTGACGCTTACATGGCCGAAGGCGGCAGACTCCTTGTGTTTGCCGAGCCCTCGTCCGGGGTGCTTACGAACCTTAATGCCTTTCTGCGCGAATGGGGTATCGGTCTGAGCGGCATTGTCGTTGCAGAAAAGACGCAGTTCACGGACGCCAATCCCCTCAGCATTGTCCCGATATATTCCGGGCATGAGATAAACAGCTATTTCTCCGCGAACCGTTTGTATCTTGTCATGCCATCGACCGTCGCGCTGGAGCAGGAGTTTGTCTCCCGCGGCAGCATCAGCACCGCAAAGCTGCTGTATTCCACCGACCGCTCCTATGACGCGAACGATACCGCGGGTGAGAGCGGGCCGTTCACGCTTGCCATGGCCGCGGAAAAGACTGACGGCGATACCCGCGCAAGGCTCGCCGTTATCGGCAGCCGTGGTATATACAGTGATTCTCTCATGTCGTCCGGCACGAACGGCAACGCGCGGTTCATCGCGCAGTGCGTGGCGTGGTGTACGGAGGCGGATACCGCCGTGAGCATCCCGGCAAGGAGCATCAGTGACGAACCCGTTTCGGTCACGCTCGGTCAGGTCATAATTCTTGCTGCACTGCTGATACTGGTTCTGCCTGTCGCCCTGCTTGTTCAGGGGATATCCGTATACCTCAAGCGCCGCCACAGCTGACAGCGGAGGGGCGCTATGACAAAACTCAACAAACAGATCGCAGTGCTTGCACTGCTGCTGGCTTTAATGGCTGTAGCCACAATTATTGCGTACCGGCTGCCGGATGCCGAAGTGCGTCAGGCGCAGGAACAAGAGAAAGCCGTGCAGATAAACTCCGGCGACGTGCAGGCGGTTGTACTCAGCAACAGCAGCGGAACTGCCGCCTTTCTGAATACGCCGATGGGCGTCATTGCCGACGGGGACGATGCCGGACTGTATTCCCAGCAGAAGCTCATAAGCCTTGTCTACGGCCTTACCCATATCGACGCCGACATGGAGATAGCCGAGCCTGAAGCGGACGGCTTCGGTTTCGATACACCCGCTGCGCAGGTGAGCATCCTTTTGGATAACAGCACCGTGCGCCTGACTCTTGGAAGAAGATCCCCGGTTGCGGAGGAATATTATCTCAAGAATGAGGACAGCGGCAAAGTCTATCTCGTCTCCGCAGAAGCCGCGGAGCTTATGACCCAACCTGCCGATGATCTGCGGGATTTGACCCTGTTTCCGGCGATAAGCAGCGAAAACCTCGCGCAGCTTCAGCAGATAAGGATAAGCTCGGGCGACAGCAGCATGCTGCTTTGTCAGGTGCAAACAGATACTCTCAGCACTTTCTTTGGCCTTGTTGAACCTGTGGTCGCGGTGCTGAATTGGGAGAATGTTTATCGTCAAGTGCTCAGCGCGGTATTTACACTGACGCCGGATCATTATGTTTCTGACAGTCGTCCACTGTCAGACTTCGGACTTGACGCGCCGGAATATACACTTGAGCTGCTTATCGACGGACAGACTTATCACTGCGGATTCAGTGCAAAAGACCCTGACACATATTACTGCGCAAATCTCGACAAAACCCTTGTATGCGAGATAAAGCGTGAAAAAATTGATTTTTTATCCGTCAATTATATAGACCTAATCGGCAACAGCGTGTATAATAGGAGTGCTGCAGATGTTTCCAGGCTAAGCGCGAAGTACAGCGGCGGCAGCGTGAGCCTCGAAATCACCGGAGAGGGCGAATCGTTGACGGCAAGCACTGGTACTCAGCAGTTCGACAGTGCCGAGACGGTGGAGCTTTTCCGCAGCATCGGCACAATTCCAATGGCGGCGGAGTTGTCCGGAACCGAGGAAACGCAGTCGCCTGTACTCACCCTGTGCTATACGATGAGAGACGGCAGTGAGGATATCCTTGAATTCATGCCAATATCCGACAGGCAGTGCGCTGTATTCATAAACGGCAGCGCGGAATTTGCAACATATTTGACGTCAGCAGAGGACATTATCCGCGCTTTTGATAAACTTAAATAAGGACGAGGAAAAACAATATGCAGAGGCAGTATACGGTTCAGGTTTCAAGCGTGCAGGAGATGGTTTACAGGACTCTCCGTGATAAAATCGTCAGCATGGAGCTTAAACCCGGTACGATCATTAGCACGCAGGAAATTGCTGACAGTATGTCTGTCAGTCGCACGCCTGTGCGCGAGGCGTTCATCAGGCTCCAGCGTGAGGAGCTGCTTGACGTCGCGCCGCAGCGGTCCACCATGGTGTCCAAGATCAACATGGATAGAGTGTATCAAGAACGATTTATTCGTGAAGCGCTTGAAATAGAGGCCATGCAGAAGTTCGTCGAAGTCGCAACGGCAGAGTCGCTCAATCGGATGCGCAGGAATATAGAGAAGCAGTATGCTGCGATAGCGGAGCAGCGCTATATAGATTTTCTTGAGTTGGACAATGCCTTCCATCAGGCGGCGTTTACCGAAACGCATGAGGATTTGGGGCGCAGCATAGTCCAACAGATGAACGGACACTATGACCGTATAAGGCTCATATCTGCATGGGAAGGGCAGATCGTGTCAGCGGCCATGCAGGAACATGAGTGCTATGTTGATTACATTGAGCGCAAAGATACGGCACGAGCCAGAAAACTTCTGCGAACACACTTGCAGGCACTTCGTGTACAGGAAGAAATACTTCTTACTAACTGGTCTGAATATTTCAGTGATGCCAGCATCAAGGCGTTGAAGCAAGAAAATATCTAAATAGTCAAAACGTACAGCCAAGCTGTGAAGCAAAGACCTTTACACTCGGCTGTACGTCTTTTTTGCGTTTAACAGCTTCTGAACATATATGTGGCAGTTTCAACAATAACAAACTTAACAATTTGTTAAAAGAAACGAAATGTCAGAAAGAGCTTGAAAACAGCATATTAACATGTTAGCATATATGCGCAGCAAGCATTGCGCTTGTAAACCAAAAAAATTTCATGGAGGAAAAACGATGAAAAAAGTTATCGCACTCGTGCTCGTACTTATCATGGCGGCATCCGTTGTCGCATGCGGTACTCAGGCCGAGACCCCCGCAACTGCTGCTCCCGCTGCTGACGGTTCCGCAGCAGCTCCCGCCGCCGAAGCCGAGAAGGCTTCCATCAAGTTCGGCAACACTCAGTCCGAGACTGACCTGCAGTCCCAGTCCCTGCTGGCTGTCTGCGACAAGCTCGCAGAGGCTACCGACGGCAACTTCACCGCGGAGTGCTTCTTCAGCTCTTCCCTCGGCGAGACCGACGATATCCTTGAGCAGGCTCTTCAGGGCGCAGCTGTTCTGACTGTTACCGACCCCAGCCGTCTTGCGCAGTATGTTCCCGATTTCGGTATCCTTGGTATGCCCTACCTCATGGATGACTACACCGGTCTTGACAAGATCATGCAGACTCAGCAGTATGCTGACTGGATGAAGGAGTTTGCTGACAACCACGGTGTTTGGGTCGTCACCTCAAACTGGTACTCCGGTGCCCGTAACTTCTGCCTGAACAAGGTCGTCAACACTCCGGCTGACCTGGCTGGCCAGCGTATCCGCACCATCGGCAACGACATCTGCACCACTTCTGTCAACGACATGGGCGCAGTTGCTACCCCGATGAGCTGGTCCGAGGTTTACACCTCCATCCAGCAGGGCGCTCTTGACGGCGCAGAGGTTCAGACCTCTTCCTTCTACGCCACCCGTCTGTGGGAAGTTGTCAACACCATCAACCGTACCGAGCACTTCCAGCTGATCGGCTGCGCTGCCACCGGCACGGGCTTCCGTGACAGCCTCTCCGCAGACTACCAGCAGCTCTTCCTCGACACCTTCTTCAATGTTGGTACCGAGTTCCAGGCAAAGACCGTTGAGACCTGCGCACAGTGGGAGCAGGAAATGGTCGAGAAGTATGGCATCACCATCAATGAGGACGTTGATGTTGATGCATTCCGCGCAGCTGCTGAACAGGCATACACCGATCTGAACATGATCGAGCTGCGTGACCGCATCCAGTCCGAAATGGCCAAGGTCGCCTGATAAAAGCTTAAGCATCAGCAGACCCGATATTACGGGCGCCGTCCATGCGGCGGCGTCCGTTTTTAGTTCGCGGGATGCTTGCTGCAAAAGATATCCCGGTTTTCCTCCGACCGCGATTGAGAAGCAAATGGGAGATATCCCGTTTTAAGTAAACATACTCTCTTGGAAGGTGGTAAAAATGAAAAAATTCTATGAGGGATTCTGCAAAGTTGAGCAGTTTCTCTGCAACGTGGGATTTATGCTCATGATTGCGCTTGTGTTCATTTCATCGATTGCACGCGGCGTTGGACACCCGCTTGCGTGGAGTATCGACGTTGCTCAGCTTATGCTTTGCTGGACGACCCTTATCGGCGCGGATGTAGCTTTCCGCCATAAGCGCTTTCAGGGACTCGATCTGCTGACCCGCCGCTTCCCCATAAAGCAGCAGCGCGTCATCGGTATCACCATGGATCTCATCATCATGGTCACGCTCGTGATATTCATCATCTACGGCGTTCGACTCAGCATTGACAGCTATCTGCGCACCTTCCAGACCCTGAAAATGAGCTACTCATGGGTGACGGTTGCGCTGCCTGTTATGTCCGCATGTATGCTCATATCCGTTGCGCTCGACATCGTTGAGCAGATAAAGCACTTCACAACTCCGATAGAACAGTCAAAGGAGGTCGACGGTACGATATGACACTGCTTGTTGTTACTTTTGTTCTGCTGCTCGTATTCGGAATGCCGGTCGCCTTCGTTATCGGTATCTCCGGTATGGTTTTCTTCTCGGCAACGCCTGACCTGCCGTTCAGCATTGTTGTGCAGCGTATTGTTGCGCAGACCCAGTCCTATTCGTTCCTCGCCGTTCCGTTCTTCATTTTTGCCGGCGGTCTGATGAACGAGTCGGGCATTACCACAAGAATTCTTTCTTTTGCACAGGTAATTACCCGCCGTATGTGGGGCGGTACCGCTCAGATATCCGTCGTTATGAGTACGATGATGGGCGGAGTTTCTGGCTCTGCCACCGCGGACGCAGCTATGGAGACGAGACTTCTTGCCCCTGAAATGACGCGCCGAGGCTACTCCAAGGGCTACATTGTCGCTGTCAACTGCCTTACCGCAATGATCACCGCAACCATCCCACCCTCCCTCGGATTGATAATTTACGGCTTTGTCGGCGAAGTTTCGATAGGCCGCCTGTTCGTTGCCGGTATCGTCCCCGGCATACTGATGATGGTCTTCCTTATGGTCACGACTATTATCACCTGCAAGAAACACGGTTACGATCCTCCCCAGAAGGACGCGAAGCGTCTGACACTGCGCGAGTTCTGGATGAGCTTCAAGGGCTCTATATGGGCGCTCATCTTCCCCGTTATCCTTATCGTCGGCATCCGTATGGGCGTATGCACTCCCTCTGAAGCCGGTGCCTACTGCATCGTTTACGCAATAATCATCGGCGTGTTTGTTTACAAGGAACTGACTTGGAAGAAGTTTTGGTCTTGCCTTACTACTGCGGTTATGGATACTGCCGCCGTTATGCTGCTCATCACTATGTCCGGCCCCTTTAGCTATGCTGTTACATATTGCCGTCTGCCGCAGGCTCTGGCAAACCTCATCTTCGGCATTACTAACCAGCCGCAGCTGCTCATGATAATCATCCTTGTCTGGCTGTTCATCCTCGGCATGTTCCTTGACAGCAACGTCAACTTCCTGCTCCTCACGCCTATCTTCCTGCCTATGGTGCAGAAGGTCGGCTTTGATCCGGTGCACTTCGGTGTCCTGATGGCGACGATCGTCACCATGGGCGTCTTCACTCCGCCCGTCGGCTCCGCCATCTACCCCGTCTGCTCGATCATCAAATGCCCGGTCGATGAATATACAAAAGAAGCGCTGCCCTTCTTCGCTGCGATATTCCTTGAAATGGTGCTTCTCGTATTCCTGCCGGATGTCGTCATGTTCCTGCCCAACCTTGTCTACGGTACTGTAGGATAAAAACCCGATCAGCCATGGGCGGTATATGCCCATGGCTGATATAGGAAAAGGAGCGTTTTATGATCAACATACTATGCTTTGGAGATTCAAACACCAACGGTTCAAACCCCTCCGGAGGCCGCTGGGGACGATGGGAGCGCTGGACAGGCGTTCTCCAGAAGCTCCTCGGCGATGATTATTATGTTATCGAAGAGGGGTGCGGCGGCCGCACGACGGTCATGGAGGATTGGCTCGAACCCGATAAAAACGGACGCGCACAGCTCCCTGTCGCCCTGCGGACCCACCGCCCGCTCGACCTTGTGGTCATCATGCTCGGCACGAATGACATGAAAAAGCGCTTCAGCCTTCTGCCGGTGGATATCGCCTATGGCGCGGCAGAGCTTGGCAAGCTCGTCGAGAGCTATGACTACGGCGGAGCGTGGTACCCTGTGCCGCAGGTGCTGCTCGTGAGCCCCATAGAGCTTGGCGAGGGCGTCGAGAACAGCCCCTTTACGGGCTTTGCGCCCGAGGCTGTAGAGGTCTCAAGGCAGCTCGCGCCGTACTTCGAGGCTCAGGCAAAGGCGCATGGCTGGCATTATTTCAATGCCGCCACCGTCGCAAAGCCGAGCAAGAAGGATATGCTCCACATGGAAAAAGAGGATCATCAGGCGCTGGCCGAAGCGCTGGCGGCACAGATACGCGGAATATTTGAAAAGGAAAACTGACATGAAGAAATTTATGGATAAGGACTTTCTGCTCAGTACCGAAACTGCGCAGAAACTGTACCATGAGTACGCTGCCCCGCAGCCGATCATTGATTACCACTGCCATCTCAGTGCGCAGGAGATATGCGAGAATAAGCCCGCCTATGACCTGACGGAGCTGTGGCTGCTGGGCGATCATTATAAGTGGCGCGTTATCCGCGCAAACGGCGTGGAGGAGCGCCGCGTGACCGGCGATGCGGGAAACTATGAAAAGTTCCTTGCCTTTGCCGAGAGTCTGCCCTACGCTATCGGAAACCCTGTATATCACTGGACGCACCTTGAGCTTCAGCGCTATTTCGGCATTGACGAGCCGCTAAACGCAAAGACTGCTCCGGAGATATGGAAAAAGACCAAGGCCATCCTTTCCGACGGCAAGCACACCCCGCAGTATTTTATCGAGCGCTCGAATGTCTATGCCCTCTGCACGACGGAGGACCCCGCCGATACGCTTGAGTACCATCACCGTATAGCCGAAGAGGGCCTTCTGAGCACGAAGGTCGTTCCGGCCTACCGCCCCGATAATGCCCTCGCCGTAGAAAAGTCCGGTTGGAGAGCGTATATCGAACACCTCTCCGCAGTCTCCGGTGTGGCCATCACGGGCTTTGACTCTCTCCTCAAGGCTCTTGAAGTCAGGATGGAAGAGTTCGCAAAGGCCGGATGCGTCGCAAGTGACCACGGCTTTGAGGCAATGCCGTATCTGCCCTTTGGAGTTGAGCAGGCTGATGCCGCTTTCAAAAAGGCTCTGTCTGGAGCTGCTTTGAGCGCCGAGGAGACCGAGGGCTATAAGACTGAGCTCATGCTGTGGCTTGGTAAACAGTACGCAAAGCGCGGCTGGGCCATGGAGCTGCATGTCAACGCGATGCGCAACTGCAATACCGAGGCCGTCGCGCGCATCGGCGAGGCCGCGGGCTATGACTCCGTGTGCGATCATCCCATGGCGCTCAAGCTCAGCCACTTTATGAACGCGCTTGAAAAGACCGGCGAGCTTCCTAAGACTATCCTCTTCTCTCTCAACGAATCTGACAACATGGTGTTTGCGACCATGCTTGGAAACTTTCAGGATGCGAGCGTCGCCTCCAAGATCCAGATGGGCACCGCGTGGTGGTTCCAGGATAATATCGACGGCATGGAAAAGCAGATGCGCATCCTTGCAAATGAAGGCGTGCTTGGCCGCTTCATCGGCATGCTGACCGACAGCCGCAGCTTCCTTTCCTATCCGCGCCACGAATACTTCCGCCGTATCCTCTGCAACCTTATCGGCAATTGGGTCGAGGACGGGCAGTATCCGGATGATGAGGAAATGCTTGCAACATTGGTCGAGCGTATTTGCTTTACCAATGCGAAAGAATATTTCGGTCTGTAAGGTCAATGATTAGACGGAGCATAGAAAGGGAAACGAACAATGAGTAAATGGAAGAATGAAGATGAGATGTTTGCGCTCATGCGCGAAAAGCTCTATACGCCCGTCGTCGGAGATATCCTTGACCAGAAGGGCTATGTGCATCAGTTTCTGCCGCCCGATATCCGCCCGCTCAAGGATGATATGAAGCTTGCAGGCAAAGCAATGACCGTTCTGATGATCGATGTTTTCGGCGAGCAGAAAAAGCCCTTTGGCTACCTCACCGAGGCTCTCGATCAGCTTCAGAAGAATGAGATATATATCGCGACCGGCGGCACAAAGCGCTGCGCTTATTGGGGCGAGCTGCTCACCGCCACTGCCCGCACCCGCGGCGCGGTCGGCGCGGTACTCAACGGCTGGCACAGAGATACCCCGCAGGTCCTCGCACAGAACTGGCCGGTGTTCAGCTGCGGCTGCTATGCGCAGGACTCCAGCGTGCGTACCCAGGTCGTGCAGTTCCGCTGCCCGATCGAAATTGGTCAGGTAACCATACACGACGGAGATATCATCTTCGGCGATATTGACGGCGTACTGGTCATCCCCAAGGAGATTGCCGAGGAGGTCATAGAGCTGGCGCTTGAAAAGGCAGCCGGTGAAAAACTTGTGCGCAAGGCTATTGAGGGCGGTATGAGCGCGACCGACGCATTTGCGAAATTCGGCATCCTGTAACGCGAATACTAAGTTATAACCTGCCCTCGAATGACAAGGGCACATGTGTACGGTAAGGTTCTTTAAGACGTTTTTCAACCTTCTTATACAGCGTGTGTCTTTGCCAGCCGGGGGCAGATTTTGTGATTAAAGTGAAGGTGATAATTATATGAAAATGACATTCCGCTGGTACGGCTCAAACAGTGACAGCGTTACACTCAAACAGATAAAGCAGATCCCCGGCATGACCGGTATCATGGGCTTTCTGGACTATAAGGCCGCGGGCGAGGTCTGGAACGAGGACGAGATAAAGAGCTACATCGATGAAGTCCACGCGGCTGGGCTCGAGTGCGAGGTCATCGAATCCGTCAACGTCCATGAGGACATCAAGCTCGGCCTGCCCACGCGCGATGAATACATCGCAAATTACTGCGCCACGATACGAAACCTCGCCAAATACGGCGTCAAGGTCATCGTCTATAACTTCATGCCGGTGTTCGATTGGCTGCGCACCGACCTTGCCCGCATCATCCCGGAGGACGGCTCGAACAGCCTGTACTTTGACGAGGCGGAGCTCGGCGACATGGGGCCTCTTGAAATAGTCAAGAGCACCATAGAAAACAGCAATGGCTTCTCGCTCCCCGGCTGGGAGCCTGAGCGCCTTGCGGAGCTTGAACGGGTGCTGGCACTGTACAAGGACATCGGCCCTGACGAACTGCGCGAGAATTACAAATACTTCCTCGACGGCATCATCCCGACCTGCGAGGAGTGCGGCGTTATAATGGCCTGTCACCCGGACGACCCCGCGTGGCCAATCTTCGGTCTGCCGCGCATCGCGCACAGCATCGAAGATTTTGACAAGATCGTCGCCCTGCATGACTCGTCCTGCAACGCGATATGCCTCTGCACCGGCTCTCTCGGCTCGGATGAGAATAACGACATCCCGGAAGCAATACGGCACTTCGGCCAGATGGACCGCATCGGCTGCCTGCACGTGAGAAACGTCAAGCACCTCGGCTACCACAAGTTCCGTGAGGCGGCGCATCTTTCCTCCACCGGTGATCTCGATATGTACGAGATCATGAAGGCAATATACGAGACCTGCCCCGATACCTACATCCGCCCCGACCACGGGCGCATGATCTGGGGCGAGGTCGGCCGTCCCGGCTATGGCCTGTATGACCGTGCGCTCGGCGCTTGCTATCTCAACGGTCTTTGGGAAGCGATAGTCAAAGCTGACAAGCGTTAAAATTTACTTTATATAAAAATCAGAAGTCACTCCCTTACTATGCCACAAGAGTGATCGCACCACACGATTCTTATCGGATAAAGGGAGTGACTTAATTAGTAAATCTTAAAACAACTACCTCCACGCCATATAAAAAAATGCTGCTTGGAGGTCAATTGTTGCGCATAAATTGCATTCAGGCAGTAGGCATGGAGGCGATTTATGCGTTTTGTACTTTGTAGCGTGTACCAATATGCATTGTTGTATTAAAAGTAGACGGCTTGGATACGCGAGCGCATATACCAATACTTCATAGTAAAAAGAATCCACTTAATTTGCGGCTCGCTTAAGTGGAAAAATAATGCTGCCTATTTGCGCACTGTGACGGTTACTAACCATTGCAGTGCGCTATTTTTATGCCCGCCTATCCGCGCACCTCCCGTTCTGAATTTTGATTTCATCAAAAATTCAGAATAAGGAGGCTCTGCGTAATGGCAGACAACTACTATATAACCATTAACGGTGAAAAAATCTGTGTTTCCGAAGAAGTATACGACGTATATCGCCAAATGAGGCGGCAAGAACGCACGCTGGCTGAAAAAGATTCCCGCAACTTTGTGTTGAAATATGAGGACTTTGCAGATGGTGAGATTACCGGTGAGGAGCAGATATACGATTTCTTGCAGCCGAGCGTTGAGGAACTCGCATTAACGAACATTATTTACCACAAGCTGCACAGAGCTATTGAAATGCTGCCGCAAACTGAGCGAGAAATCATAACCGCCATATACTTTCAAGGCTATTCTGTGCATCAGTTAGCCAAAGAATCTGGTACACCTTATATGACAATCTCCTGCAGAAAAGAGAGGATTTTGTGCAAACTGAAGAAAATTTTAGAAAGCTGAAAAAAGTTTCGTGAAAATGGTCTCCGAACTCGCTTAAGAAGTGAGGGGATAAATTATCACCCCTCGGTGTACCTTGACAAACACCGGGGCAACCGGTCATATCCGGCTACTGTAACAACATCAGTGAATGTACGAGCGAGACGAAGGATGCGCCAGAACTCACCTGTGCGGGAAACCGCATCAATCGACGGCCATAAGGTGACGAGCGAGTCAGTCCATTCATGTGACCGATGAGAACCACAGCACAGCCTGTCCGCTCCGCGACCGCAGACAGCTTTTTCATTATCGGTCTGATCTCGTTTGCCCTGTGCATATCCACGCCGCTGCCGAGATACGCCTGCAATGGGTCGAGCACGAGCAGCCCGGCGTCTGTGCTGTGTATTGCTTCCTCAAGCCGCTGGTCTGTCAGCGTCAGCATACTCTGGCTGTCGTCGATGGTCTGGACCCGCGAGCAGTCTGCGCCGACTGCTTCGAGCCGGGGCTTTATTGTATCGGCAAGTCCATCCTCGGCAGTCTGGTAGATGACGTTCATCGGCGGCAGTCCGGTCTCACATTCCGGCAGGGTCTCGCCGTGGGTCAGTGCGGCGATGACAGAGAGAACAAAAGTAGTTTTCCCTTCGCCTGGGTCTCCCTGCACGATCGTCACCTTTCCGAACGGAATGTACGGATACCACAGCCACTTCACCTCTTCTGTTTTTATTTCGCTCAGCGAAATTATTTTTAGTTCTTTTCTCATTTTATCCCTCCCTCTACGCAAGTAGATAATCTGAATTGCACAATCATAATCTACTGCTAAACTTACCCTAACATAGAGATTGACATTTGTAAATAGATAATGTATGATTTGGCTACATACACTATATCAATTGAAATACATTATCTACTGAGAGGGACACCGGCATGGGGATGTTAGGCAAAGATCTATTCGATATTAGGAGACCGCGCAGAAATACAAAAGTCGAGTTTGGCGAGTCATGTTATTGGGTCGAATCGAATCCCGCGCCGCAGCCATACGGAACTATACTCACGGAGATCCTTAACCTTGACACTGCGCCGTATCAAGCGGTTATGGATAGGCTCGACGACATCGTAAAAAACAAGAACAGCAGAGAAGCCCCGAGGGCTTACTTGGATATGCTGAGTGTTTCCGCGGAGCTGCCGCTGTACAGACTGTACGCCACTGATTACCAGATGTTCAAAAATATTCCCGTTGAGATGCTTGTCGTTGGTGAAGCACGAGAGGCATTTGAAGAGCATGTTATAGAGCAAAAGTCCGATACGCCGAACTTCGTCCAAAAGCAGTTGGACGATATCCGGTTCATTCAGGAACGCTACGCATGGTTCCTTGACTCCATGTTCAAGGGAGTCAGTTTTGAAAAGAAAAAAGGCCAGAGAAAAGAATCTCTGGCGAAGCAAGTATATCTGCACAACCTCGGCGCGTTTGTGAGCGGAGTGAGTCTCGGTGCTGATCCTAAGGTTGATGCACCGCAGGTAAAGACCCAGTACCGTATGCGCGGCGAAGTACAGGGCGAGTGTGAGATCGTTGAGAAGATGTATTTCAATGGACTGTTGGATTTTGTCTACGTCGAGCTGATGAAGGGACTGCAGAAGGGCTTTGTTCCGAAGCGCTGTGCGAACTGCCGCCGCTGGTTTTTGCAGACTCCGGGCGCGACGTATTCGTACTGCAATGAACCGGCACCGGGGCAGGGCGGGAAGACCTGCCGTGAAATAGGAGCGGCAAAAAGCTTCAAGGAGAAAGTCGACAACAACGATATCTGGAAGGTTCACCAGCGGGCGTATAAAAAATATTTTGCCCGTGTGAGCAAAGGTAAAATGTCCAAGCCGGATTTTGAAGTCTGGGCGCGCGAGGCAGAGCGCATACGCGATGAGGCGCTTGCGGAGGACGAGATGGCAAAGGATAAAGCCGCGCATGAGCAAATAGTGCGGAGGCTGACGGAGGAGCTGAATAGAGCATGAAAGGATTGATGCCAACTTTGTGGCTTGTGACTCGGCGGGATCCGTGATAGAATATAGGCGATTTAGTAAAGCTTAAGGAGGTGTGCCTGTGAACTATATTCTCATGAATAAAGATTCTGCGAGGCTTTCGTTCTCGTGCAGACGCAATGAGTTTGACGAGGTCGAGTGCAGCGAGCATGAGTGGTATACCGAACTGCGCCCATGGGGATATCATAATCTCACAGACTACCTGACGGGCAGACAAGCGC
>ERZ779840.356-NODE-356-length-56069-cov-4.489931_pt1 | contig 56069 bp, 41 predicted proteins | sample MGYA00511561_ERZ779840 | MGnify/ENA primary metagenome ERZ779840 (study PRJEB29588, sample SAMEA2162036) | human gut metagenome | biome: human gut; feature: human-associated habitat; material: faeces | place: Denmark | collected 2008/2010 ...
CAACGACCCCGAGATTACAAATCACGTGCTCTGGCCAACTGAGCTAAAGAGGCATCTGTTATTCGTTTGCGGGTGCAAAGGTAGTAATAATATCTTACGATGCAATAGCTGGAGGCATTTTTTTCAAAAGGGAACGAAAAAAACCGTCCGGGAAAACTCTCGGGCGGCTCTTCTCTACACGTAACTTACATCAAATTAAATCAATATCTCTTACCAACGGTTTCCCAGTCGATAATCCTCCACAATGCGTTCAAATGATCCGCACGGCGGTTCTGGTAATCCAGATAGTAAGAATGCTCCCATACATCGAATCCCATGATCGGAGTCAATCCCTTAACGACCGGGTTACTACCGTTGGGTTCTTTGGTAATTGAAAGTTTGCCGTCTTTATCTTTAGCCAACCATACCCATCCTGAGCCGAACAAGCCTGTACCGGCGGCCACGAACTCTTTCTGGAAGTTCTCGAACGATCCCCACGTAGACTTGATAGCCTCGGCTAGCTTACCCGTAGGTTCGCCACCTCCGTTCGGGGAGAATTGGGTAAAATATAGATTGTGATTCAATACTTGGCCGGCATTGTTGAAAATGGCTCCGTCAGACTCACGAACGATCTGCTCCAGCGGAGCGTTCTCGAATTTCGTGCCCTCAATCAGCTTATTAAGGGTATTTACATAGTTCAATAAATGTTTTCCGTAATGGAAATCAATTGTTTGTTTGCTGATAACTGGTTCTAAACCGTCGTTTGCGTACGGTAACTGGATTAACTCGAATTTCATAACTTCTTCTTTTTTATCTGTTATTTGACTATTTGTGATCATTAATAATAAACTTAAACATAATGTAAGCATTGTCTTCTAGTTTTTTATGTTGATTTACTATATAAACAGAGCCGAGGGGATGAAAGTTCTGGGTTCGGTGATGATTTTTTAGTGAAAATATGTTTGCGGCTAAAGTTTTATAGGGAAAACTATGTGTTATATATCGCAAAAGTTTCTATTTTTGTGCGCTCTTAAGCTTTTATTAATAAGTAAAACATATTTGTAGATGGTAAAGAAAGTTGGGAATTTAATTCCAAACACCTTTTTTATTACAAAAGGAAGTGGCGAATCAGACTTGGAGAAACACGCTGGTTCTTACCACATGGCTCTTTATGACGCCGGTATCTCTGATTTTAATATCATGACGTATTCGTCGGTGATACCCGCTACGGCACATCTGGCAACCATGGATGAACTAGACCTTCCTCCATTTGGTTCGGAAATGAAAACGATCATGGCTGTATCCCATGGATATCAGGATGAGTTCGTGTCTGCTGGTGTGGTTTACGCATGGATGTATAAGGATGAGAACTTTGATGAGAAGGTTGGTGGCCTTGTGTGTGAGGTCAGCGGACGTTACCGCATCGAGGAGCTTGAGTCTCGTCTGATCCGTGTTATTAACGATCTTCATCAGAAGACGTATGGGAAGTATTATCTTGGAGAGCTTAACTTTATCACCGAGGGAATTACGATCGAGAAACGCTATGGAACGGCGTTGGCCGCCCTTTGCTTCGTGGATTTCCTTCAACCGGAGATCGAGGAATAAGTCGTGTTGAGTATTTTTTGTGATATTTATAGAGCCGGTTCCTTTCAAGAGCCGGCTTTTTTGTTAACTTTGAGCAACAAAAAACATATAAATATTGTTTTCGTGATATGAAAAAGATAATTAATCCGTGGGAAGGGCTGGACGGTTATATGTGTTTCGGTTGCGCTCCGAACAATCCGCTGGGGCTGCATATGGAGTTTTTTGAGGATGGTGACGATATCGTGGCGTTCTGGAAGCCTCAAGGTACTTACCAAGGATGGCTGCGTACGTTGCACGGAGGTATACAGACTACGCTGATGGATGAGTTGGCCGGCTGGGTGGTCTTGAGGAAGTTGCAGACCTCCGGGGTGACCTCACGCCTCGATGCCAAGTTTATGGAGAGTATCTCTACGGACGAGCCCCAACTGACGATACGGGGACGGATGACAGACCGGAAACGGAACGCCATCTTCATAGAGACCGAGATCTATAACTCGGCGAATGAGTTGTGTACCCGTGCCGAGATGGTTTATTTCATCACCCCGCAAGAACGTGCGATGGAGGAGTTTGGTTTTTGCGGGTGTAAGACTGAGGATGAACATTAGTATAAATAAAAAGAAAAGTTAGGTTATTATGAAGTATGTTGGGGCTCACGTGAGTGCGGTCGGTGGGGTTGAGAATGCCCCCGTTAATGCCCATGAGATCGGTGCGAAGGCTTTTGCCCTTTTCACCCGGAATCAGAGGCAATGGAAGTCGCAGCCGTTGAAGGCGGACAGTATCCATTTATTTAAGGAGCGGTGTGAAGCGTACGGTTACGATCCGGGATGTATCTTGCCGCACGATAGCTATTTGATCAATCTGGGGAACCCAGACGCCGAGGGATTGCAGAAATCCCGTGACGCTTTTCTGGACGAGATGACACGCTGCGAGCAACTGGGACTGAAAATGCTGAATTTCCATCCCGGAAGCCATTTGGGGAAGATGGAGGTGGATACCTGCCTGTCTCGCATCGCCGAGTCGATCAATATCACGTTGGCTCAGACGAGTGGCGTATGTGCCGTGATAGAGAATACGGCGGGGCAAGGCTCGAACTTGGGATATACCTTCGAGCAGATCGCCTATATTATAAATGAGGTAGAGGATAAGAGCCGGGTAGGAGTATGCCTCGATACGGCGCACACGCTTGCCGCCGGTTACGATATAAAGACACCGGAGGGGTTTGCCGAGACATTCCGTCATTTCGACGAGGTGATCGGCTTTTCTTATTTAAGAGGTATGCATCTGAACGATTCCAAAAAAGATTTGGGATCGCGTGTGGACCGGCACGAGAGTATCGGTAAAGGCTTGATGGGCCTTGATACCTTCCGCATGATCATGGCGGACCCCCGTTTCGACAATATGCCCTTAATCCTAGAGACCCCGGACGAGGCGCTTTGGCCGGAGGAGATACAGCTTCTATATAAACAATTAAAATCTTGATTATATGTTCATTTTAATGCCTGTCATTTTTGTCTTAGGAATCCTCGCTATTGCCTTGGAGGATAAGATCAAAATAAATAAAGCGGCCATAGCGTTGTTCATGGCTATCTCTATGTGGATGATATTGATGTTCGATGCCTACAATATTTTCGTCGAACGCTCCAGTACGATCTTTCAAGAGTTCTTGACCCAGAATCCGGAGATGGCCAGCTTGCCCCCGCATGAGCAATTTATTAATTTTATATCGAACCGTGCGATTGTTTATCATTTAGGAAACGTCTCCGAGACGCTTTTCTTCGTGATGTGTTCCATGTTGATCGTGGATATCGTGGATAAGCATGGTGGTTTTAGGGCCGTGACCGGGTATATCCGTACGCCGAATAAACGTAAGCTGTTGTGGTATATAAGTTTCGCTACTTTTTTCTTCTCTGCCTTGTTGGATAACTTGGCGGCCGCTATCGTGATCATGGCGGTGTTGCGTAAGCTGGTACCGGATCGTACGGATCGTTTGAAATATGCCTGTATGGTGATTATAGCGGCGAACGCCGGTGGCTCATGGTCGCCGATTGGTGATGTGACGACCATCTTGCTTTGGGTCGGAAAGAATATCTCGGCGATGCACCAGATCTCTCACGTATTTATCCCCGCTTTGGTTAATATGTTGGTGCCGTTGACGATCGCCCATTTCTGGTTGTTCAAGAAAGGATCTACCTTGCGTGTGTTGAGCGAGGAGGAGCAAGGCGACGAGTACATACCAGAGATACCGAACCGCTCACGTCGGATGATCTTTGTGATCGGCGTGCTTTCCTTGGCGTTGGTGCCTGTCTTCCAGATGGTGACGAACTTGCCGCCGTTCTTGGGCGTCTTGCTGGGATTGGTGATCCTTTGGTTCTATACGGATTTGATGTATAGCAAGCTGCACATGCATGAGTCCCAGAAACTCCGTATTTCCCAATTGTTGCCGAATATCGATTTGGCTACGATTTTCTTTTTCTTGGGTATCTTGATGGCCGTGGGAGCGCTGGAGACCTCCGGGCAGTTGGGTATCATGTCCGCTTTCTTGGATAAGCATGTACATGAGCCGTATCTGATCAGCTTCGTGATCGGCGCCTTGTCCTCCTGCGTGGATAACGTAGCCTTGGTCGCCGCTACGATGGGTATGTACCCGATCGTGGAGCAGGTGGCCGACTTATCGCCTTATGCCCAGTTCTTCGTATCGGATGGTGGTTTCTGGACCTTCTTGGCTTATTGCGCCGTGACGGGTGGTAGCATCTTGATCATCGGATCGGCCACGGGCGTTACGGTAATGGGATTGGAGAAGATCGATTTTATGTATTATACGAAACGGTTCTCTATCTTGGCGTTGATCGGCTATTGTTGCGGCGCCGGTGTATATATGCTTTTATTTGCTTAAAACTTTATTTATATGAAGAAGAGTTGGATTTTATTAACTGCTTGCGCCGCCCTGTTATCCGGGGTGGAGGCTATCGCCTGTACCGGTTTGTTGGTGGGCAAGAAGGCTTCGACAGACGGTTCGGTAATGATTAGTTATGCGGCGGACTCGCATTCCCTGTATGGGGAGATGTATCGTTGGCCCGCCGCTACATGGCCGAAGGGCGCCATGTTGGAAGTGAAGGAATGGGATACGGGGAAACCGCTGGGCAAGATCGCCCAAGTGGAGAAGACCTATTCCGTAGTGGGTAACATGAACGAGCATCAGGTGGCTATCACGGAGAGTACGTTCGGCGGACGTCATGAATTGGTGGATACGACGGGTATCATGGATTACGGTAGCTTGATCTACATCGCTTTGCAACGTTCCAAGTCGGCCCGTGAGGCGATCAAGGTCATGACGGACTTAGTAAAGGAATATGGCTATTACAGCAGTGGCGAGACGTTCTCTATCGCCGATAAGAACGAGGCTTGGGTGATGGAGATGATCGGTAAGGGACCGGGTAACAAAGGTGCCGTTTGGGTAGCGATCCGCATCCCGGACGATTGTATCTCGGCGCATGCCAACCAGTCCCGTATCCAGCAGATACCGTTTGACGATAAGGAGAATTGCATGTACTCGCCGGATGTGGTTTCTTTCGCCCGTGAGAAAGGATATTTCAAGGGAAAGGACGCTGATTTCAGTTTCGCCAAGGCTTATTGCCCGTATGATTTCAGCGCCTTGCGTGGATGCGAGGCTCGTGTATGGTCTTTCTTCCGTAAATATGATACCACGATGGATCGGTATACGGATTTTATCAAGGGTGATCCTTCCAAGGAGCCGATGCCTCTGTATGTCAAGCCGAATCGTAAGCTTTCCGTTCAAGATGTACAGAATGGCATGCGCGACCATTACGAGGGAACGGATCTGGATATGACGAAAGATGCCGGTGCCGGCTCGTATAAGGTTCCTTACCGTTGGCGGCCGATGACGTTCGAGGTAGACGGGCAGGAATATACGAATGAACGTGCCATAGCGACGCAACAAACGGGCTTCGTGATTGTTCCACAAATGCGTAACTGGTTGCCGGACGCTATCGGTGGTATCTTGTGGTTTGCCGTGGACGACGCTGATATGGCGGTCTTCACTCCTGTATATGCGTCGGTAACGGATGTTCCGGAGTGCTATCGGGTGGGAAACGGCGATTTGCTGAACTTCTCTTGGACTTCCGCTTTCTGGATTCATAACTGGGTGGCTAATATGGCTTACCACAAATATAGCTTCATGATTCAGGATATCCGTAAGGTACAGCAGGAGTTGGAGAATGGTTATCAAGAGACCGTACCGGCTATCGATAAGGCGGCTCAGGAGTTGTATGCCAAGGACCCGGCGGAGGCTGTCAAGTTCTTGACGTGGTATAGCACGACTAATTCAGACTCCGCTACCGCCCGCTGGAAGCAATTGGGTGAGTATTTGCTGGTAAAATACATCGATGGAAACGTGAAGAAAGAGGTGAACGGACAGTTCAAGCGTAATCCGTACGGCCAGCCCGCATCTCCCGATTTTCCCGGATATGACGAGGACTATTACCGTAGCATCGTGAAGAGTGCCGGCGATCGACTGAAAGTAAAATAAATACCAATAATAATCTAATGTTGAACTAAACGAAAGAAAGCGTATGAAAAAGTTTGTAATGATGCTGATGTTAGCAGTCTTTAGTCTGGGAGCTTATGCGCAGACGCAGCAAGGACAATCTGCCGTGGGATTTAACATCGGTTATGGATTCGATTCGAAGAATGCCACGTTAGGAGTTGATTACCGCTATTGTATCACGGATGCGGTACGTTTGAGCCCGTCTCTTACTTATTTCGTAAAGAATGACAATCACAGCACTTGGGCGATCGACTTGAATGCTCATTATGTAGTGAAGTTAAGTGAGATGTTCGGTTTTTATCCATTAGCGGGGCTTAGTCTGTCCTTTTGGAATTGGGATGCGGGCCATGGCCTTTCTCATAACGAGACTCGTCTGGGAGCCAATATCGGTTTAGGCGGTGAGGTTTATGCTACCGACAATCTTTCGATAGGATTGGAGGTGAAGTATAATATCATCAAGGATTTCGATCAGGCCATGCTGGGCGTTCGCGTAGGATATAGTTTCTGATCCCAATATAGTCACAGCCCCACGGCAGTACTGCCGTGGGGTTACACCAGTATTGCTTCCGGCTCTCGCCGATACTGGTGTAGCCCATTGCCAGTACAGGCGTTTCCTTTATTCCTTCATTCCTTCACCGGCTCCTACACACACACGCACGTATACGCATACGCGAATTATTAATGTACGCATACATGTGTGTGGGTGTGTGTAAAGGGGTAGGTGAAGGAATGAAGGAAATAATCATTTCCTTTTTCTCGATTGCTTACCATCTCAAATAATCCTCGAACGTGACTTTCTCGAAATTGGGGATTACCTCATATACTTTATCTCTTAAAGATTCCGCCGGATTCGTCGTACTTAACCCGATGACACGCATCCCTGCGTCCTTCCCGGACTGTATGCCGTTGAAAGAATCCTCGAATACGATACAATCCTCGGGAGATACGTTCAAGTCTTTCGCCGCCAATAGATAACACATCGGATCGGGCTTACCTTGCGTGATGCGGTCGGCGGTCACTAGGGTATCGAATAGATTGTCCAGATGTAGAAGCCCGAAAGCCCGTTTCACCTTCGCGTTATCCGAGCTGGTAACCAAGCCTATCTGTACGCCGTGCTCCTTCAGCATACGGATGAACTCGATGGAGCCGGGCATGGGAGGCAAGGGCATCGTCTTCTCATACTCTGTAGATTCTTTGGTCACCATTTGGCGGAACTCCTCCGTATATCCGGAAAAATACTTCTCCAGAATATACGGTAGGGTCGTACCCTTTATAATATCAGCGAAATTATCGATACCTAAGCCATAACGTTTAGCGGCATCGTTCCAGAATAAATCGTAAATAGGTTCCGTATCTACTACTACGCCGTCAAAATCGAACAAGGCGGTCTTTAGTTGTTTCATATAAATAATCATTTAATATTTATATCGCGAAGATACGTCTATTTTTTATGAAATCAATTATCTTTGTGGACGCACACATTGCTTGATTATATACATTAAAAATAAATAAGACATGAAGACACTAGTAATTTGTACCGCCATGAGCGCTATGATCCTTTGCGCCTGCGGTGGAAAAAACACGCAAAGTACGGAAGAGACAGCTAAGGTAGTACCGATGGCCGTAATTACACCGGCGATCAATCAATTGACCGACCAAGAGAAAGCCGAGGGTTGGGCGCTCCTTTTTGATGGTAAGACAACGAAAGGCTGGCGTGGAGCGCACAAAGACGCTTTCCCTGATCACGGATGGATGGTGAAAGATGGCGAATTGATCGTGCAGAAATCCGACGGTAGCGAGTCTACGAACGGAGGCGATATCGTTACGGAGGGTGAATATTCCGCTTTTGAGTTCAGCGTGGATTTTAAGATCACCGAAGGGGCCAACAGCGGTATTAAATACTTCGTGACCGAGCAAGAGAAGCAAAAAGGCTCCGCTTACGGCTTGGAGTTCCAGCTATTGGATGACGCTAAGCACCCGGATGCCAAGCTTTACACGACTTTCCCCGGTAGTCGTACCCTTGGAAGCTTGTATGATCTGAAGAAAAGCGAGAACATCCATTTCAACGGTGTAGGAGAGTGGAATACGGCCGTGGTGAAGGTATTCCCGAACAACCACGTAGAGCACTGGCTGAATGGTGTGAAGGTATTGGAGTACGAGCGTGGCAGCAAGGAGTTCCGTGATTTGGTGAAGGGCAGTAAATACGCTGATCCATCTTATAATGCGGGTGGTGCTTTCGGCGAGGCTCCGAAAGGACACATCCTTTTGCAGGATCATGGGGATGAGGTAGCGTTCCGCAATATCAAGGTGAAGGAGTTGAAATGATCGCCTCGTGACTAATTTTTCGTAACAAAAGAGTACCGATTTAAAAAAAGTTGTTACTTTGCGGCGAATTTAGACTACTAACTTTAAAAGATAACAGACAAATACCATGATTTGGAACGAAACTATTGAATGTATGGACCGTGAGGAAATGCGGAAACTACAGAGCCTACGGTTGAAAAGAGTTGTTGAACATGCTTACCATAACTCCCCGTTTTATCGCAAGAAAATGCAGGAGATGGGCATTGCTCCCGACGATATACAGACAATAGATGATATAACGAAATTACCGTTCACGGTAAAACAAGACTTGCGTGATAACTATCCTTTCGGCTTGATGGCCGTGCCGATGTCCGAGATCGTCCGTCTGCATGCCTCTTCCGGTACGACAGGTAAGCCTATCGTCGTGGGATATACCCGTAAGGACTTGGGTATTTGGGCCGAGGTGGTGGCTCGTTGCCTGACCGCCTATGGTTTGACAAAGAACGATTCCGTGCAAGTATCCTATGGTTACGGAATGTTTACCGGAGGCTTGGGTGCCCATGCCGGAGTGGAGAATATCGGTGGTACGGTGATCCCGATGAGTAGCGGTAATACCCAGAAACAAATCCAGTTGATGCACGACTTCGGTGCGAAGGGTTTGGCTTGTACGCCCTCGTACGCCTTGTATCTGGCGGAGACCATCCACCAGTCCGGTATTCCCTTGGAGGAATTCCAGCTACGTGTCGGAGCGTTCGGTGCCGAGCCTTGGACGGAGAATATGCGTAAGGAATTAGAGACAAAACTAAATATCAAAGCTTACGATATCTATGGCTTGACGGAAATCTGCGGTCCGGGCGTTGGTGGCGAGTGTGAGTGCCAGAACGGTACCCACCTGTGGGAAGACCATTTCTTCCCGGAGATCGTGGACCCGAATACCTTACAACCGGTGGAACCGGGACAAGTAGGAGAGTTGGTCTTCACCACGCTTACGAAGGAGGGTATGCCGATGCTTCGTTACCGTACACGTGATTTGACCTCGCTGACTTACGAGAAGTGCGCCTGTGGACGTACGGCGGTTCGTATGGGACGTATTTTAGGTAGAAGTGACGATATGTTGATTATTCGTGGCGTAAATGTTTTCCCGTCTCAGGTAGAATCCGTAATTTTGGAGCTGCCGGAGTTTGAGGCGCATTACCTGATCGTGGTGGATCGTATGAACAATACCGATACCTTCCAGATACAGGTGGAGGTTCGCCAAGAATACTACTCGGACGAGATGAACAAGATGATCGCCTTGAAAAAGAAGATCGCCGCCCGCATGCAGAGCGTGATCGGTTTGCAACCGGACATCAAGATCGTGGAGCCGCGTAGTATCGAACGTAGTATGGGTAAGGCAAAACACGTGATCGATAAACGTAAGTTAGTATAACCTCTAAAAGATTAAGTACTATGTTAATAAAACAATTATCAATCTTTCTGGAAAACAAGAAAGGCCGTTTTACGGAAGTCGCCAAGATATTAGGGGAGGCAGGGGTCAATATGTCCGCTTTCACGGTAGCCGAGAATTCCGATTTCGGTATCCTTCGCCTAATCGTATCCGATACGGAGAAAGCGATATCCGTGCTTCGTGAAAAGTTATACGCTGTAAGCGTGGCCGACGTGGTATGCTTGCATTGTCCCAACCAGCCGGGAGCCTTGGCAAAGGCGATGGATATCATTACCTCGGCCGGGATCTTCATTGAATATATGTACGCTTTTTCTCAAGGCGACGCTGCTAACGTGATCATCCGTCCGGACGATGTCAATAAGTGCGCGGAGGTTTTGAAAGCGAATAAATTGGAATTGATCGCTGCTAGCGATTTATATAAGTTGTAAATATTAACGTTTTGGGTTTCATTTATTCGCCTAAAAGCACTAATTTTGCACGCTAAAAGTATGTGAATGAAAAAGGTTGTATTTTTACTGATGATGATGACAGTACTATTATCCTCTTGTGGAGAGTATAATAAGATACTGAAGAGCACGGATTACGAATTGAAATATTCGTACGCGAAGAAATACTTCAACGCGAAGCAATACTCGAAATCCGCTACTCTGCTGGATGAACTGGTTACAATCTTTAAAGGAACAGCTTATGCCGAGGAGTCCTTGTACTTGTTGGCGCAAAGCTATTACGGTCAGAAAGATTATCAGACGGCTTCGCAATACTTCGAGACCTATTATACGACCTATCCGAAAGGGGAGTTTACGGAATTATCCCGTTTCTATTCCGGTTATGGTTTGTATCTGGACTCTCCGGATCCCCGGTTAGACCAGTCGCAGACGTATAAGGCGATCGAGCAGTTGCAACTTTATTTGGAGTATTATCCGCAAAGTGAACGGGCCGAGGAAGCGCAGAACATCATGTTCGAGCTTCAGGAGAAGTTGGCTTACAAGGAATTGATGGCCACCCGCTTGTATTTCAATCTAGGTACCTATATGGGGAATAACTTCCAGTCTTGCGTGATCACGGCGCAGAACGCCTTGAAGAATTACCCGTATTCCAAGTATCGTGAGGAATTCATGTTCCTTATCATCCGTGCGAAGTACGAGTTGGCGCTAGTATCCGTAGAGGAGAAGTTGCAGGGCCGTTACCGGGATGTGGTTGACGAGTATTACAACTACATGAACGAGTATCCGGAAGGTAACTACGTAAAGCAGGTAACGAAGTTCTACGACTATGCCAGCAAGCGAATTACAGATGCATATTAAGCGAATTTAATCAATAAAACGAAAATGGATTACAGAAAATCAAACGCTCCTACCAATACGGTAACCCGTGACATGATGAAGTTAAGTGAAGAAACGGGTAACGTATATGAGACAGTCGCTATCATTTCAAAACGGGCGAATCAGATTAGTGTTGAGATGAAACAAGATCTGGAAAAGAAACTTCAAGAGTTCGCTTCTTACAATGACAACTTGGAGGAAGTCTTTGAAAACCGTGAGCAGATCGAGATTTCACGCTACTATGAGAAACTTCCGAAATCAACGTTGATCGCCGCTCAAGAGTACGAGGATGGCAAGGTTTATTACAAGAATCCTGCTAAAGAGAAGAATAACTTCTAAGAAGAAATATTTTTGAACATCGGAAAGGCTGACCCTCAAATGAGTCGGCCTTTCCATTTAAAACGAACTAATTACCATGTTACAAAGAATACAAACTGTTTACCTGCTAATTATCGTGGCGCTTACGGTCGCTACCTTATTCTTGCCGTTGGCCGTGTTGCAACAAGGAGACGCTCTCTTTTCGTTCGATGCTAGCGGGTTGAGCACGATGATCGGTGAGCCGGAATTACTATACCCGGCATGGGGCTTATTTGCCTTGACTGCTATCATCGCTATCATTGCCTTAGTGACGATCTTCTTATATAAGAAAAGAATCCTGCAAATCCGTCTTTGCGTGTTCAACGCATTGCTGATATTGGGCTTTTATGGTTTCTTTGCCTTCTTGATCTATTCCTTGAAGGGGGATATGGAAGGTGCCAGCGTAAGTGTTAAGATCGCTCTTTCCTTCCCGTTGGTCAATCTGATCTTGGATTATCTGGCGATCCGTAATATCGGGGCCGATGAGGCGCTGGTACGTTCCTTGGATCGTTTGCGTTAAGGCTTTCCGGATAAATCATTGGGTATAAGATATTAGGTAAGGGACTCTTTTTGTCAAGGGCCCCTTATTTTATGTCCGGAAAAGTATAATACATAAGACAATATTATTTTGTATATGAAACAATATTGTTTTTCGGTGAAATATATCTACTTTCGTAGAATACAAATATCCGTTGCCTATCATGAAGAAGACTCAGTTTATTCCCATCGCTTTATTGTCGGTATCGGCGGTAGCGAACGCCCAGAGTGCCAGTCGTCCCCCGAATATCATCCTGTTCTTGGTGGATGATATGGGATGGGAGGATACGTCCTTACCTTTTTGGATCCAAAAGACGCATTATAATGAGGTATATGAGACCCCGAACATGGAGCGATTGGCGAAAGGGGGCATGATGTTTACCCAAGCCTACGCTAGCAGTATCAGCTCGCCTACCCGTTGCAGCTTGATCACGGGGACGAACGCCGCCCGTCACCGGGTTACGAACTGGACGCTTTTTAAGGATAAGACGACCGATCGGGAGAGCGATGTGCTTACCTTGCCGGATTGGAATTATAACGGCGTGGCCCAAGTGGGCGGGACGAATAATACGTTTGTGGGTACTTCATTCGTGCAGATATTGAAGAATAACGGATATCACACGATCCATTGCGGTAAGGCGCATTTCGGGGCGATCGATACCCCGGGGGAGGACCCGCATCATTGGGGATTCGAGGTCAATATAGCCGGGCATGCCGCCGGAGGTCTCGCCAGTTACCTCGGCGAGAATAATTACGGGCATACCAAGGATGGTAAACCTTACGCTCCGAACGCTATCCCCGGATTGGAAAAGTATTGGGGAAGCGACACCTTCGCTACGGAGGCCTTGACGCAGGAGGCGATCAAGGCGTTGGACAAGGCTAAGAAATATAACCAGCCGTTTTACCTATATATGTCACATTATGCGATCCATATCCCGATTGATAAGGACAAGCGTTTCTACCAGAAATATATCGATAAGGGGTTAACGGCTAAAGAGGCGGCTTACGCTGCCTTGATAGAGGGTATGGATAAGAGTCTGGGCGATTTGATGGACTGGTTGGAGAAGAATGGCGAGGTGGATAACACGATCGTGATCTTCATGAGCGATAACGGCGGTCTTTCCAGCGAGCCCGGATGGCGTGACGGCGAGATCCATACACAAAACTATCCCTTGAACAGTGGTAAAGGCTCCGCCTATGAGGGAGGAGTCCGTGAGCCTATGATCGTGCGTTGGCCGGGGGTGGTGAAGCCGGGAAGCAAATGTGATAAATACTTGATTATCGAGGATTTCTATCCAACTATCTTGGAGATGGCAGGCATAAAGGGGTATAAGACCGTACAGCCGATAGATGGCGTCAGTTTCATGCCTTTATTAAAAGGTACGGGAGATCCTTCCGTGGGACGTAGCTTATTCTGGAACTGCCCGAATATATGGGGTAATGACGGGCCGGGAATCGGTCCGACTTGCTCGGTTCGTAATGGAGACTGGAAACTGATCTATTATTACGAGACGGGGAAGAAGGAATTGTTTAATATCACGGAGGATATAGGGGAACATAATGACGTGGCAAGGCAGCATCCCGATATCGTAAAGCGTCTGTCCGGGGAATTGGGTACGTATTTACGGAAAGTGGACGGGCAACGTCCGTCGTTTAAGGCGACAGGCAAACCGGTTCCTTGGCCGGATGAGATATATTAATTAAAAAAAGAAAGAGCATATGGAGTTTTACAAAGCGGAAGAGAATCGCTATGCGGATATGATATATCGGCGGTGCGGACGGAGCGGTATCTTATTGCCGGCCGTTTCCTTGGGATTGTGGCACAACTTTGGTAGTGTGGATGTGTTCAGTAATTTTATCCAGATCGCTCACGCCGCATTCGATCATGGCGTGACTCATTTCGACTTGGCGAATAACTATGGTCCGGCCTACGGATCGGCGGAGGAGAATTTTGGCCGGATATTGAAGAAGGGCTTGGGCGCTTATCGGGATGAGATGATTATCTCTACGAAGGCGGGCTACGATATGTGGCCGGGACCGTATGGGAACTGGGGAAGCCGTAAATATTTAATGGCTAGCTTGGATCAGAGCTTGAAACGGATGGGACTGGAATACGTGGATATCTTTTACTCCCATCGTCCGGACCCGGAGACTCCGATCGAGGAGACGATGGGGGCCTTGGCTGATATCGTCCGGCAAGGAAAGGCTTTGTATGTAGGTATCTCCAACTATGATGCGGACCAGACCCGTAAGGCCTTGGCCGTACTGAAAGAACATAAGGTGCCTTGCTTGATTCACCAAGCCCGCTATTCGATGTTCGATCGTTGGACGGAACCGGATTTATTGCCTGTATTGAAGGAAGAGGGTGTGGGTATGATAGCGTTCTCGCCGTTGGCGCAAGGCTTGCTTACGGATAAGTATTTGCGTGGAATTCCGGAGAATTCCCGTGCGGCGAAATCGACCGGTCATTTGCAGACCTCTCAAGTTACCCCGGAGGCCGTGGAAAAGGCCCGTAAGCTAAACGAGGTAGCCGCCCGCCGTGGACAGACCTTGGCGGAGATGGCGCTCGCTTGGTTATTAAAGGACGAACGGGTAACTAGCGTATTAATTGGCGCTAGCTCTGTCGCCCAATTGATGGATAACCTGAAAGCGTTAGATAATATCTCTTTCTCCGGGGAAGAATTGCAGGAGATAGAGAACATCTTAATATAACGTGAATCGTATCCGATTGTAGAGACGGGGCGTGCCCCGTCTCTACAGCCTGTACAAATTTTTGAATAAATGAAACCGTTCTTATATCAAGTAGCGTCTCTTTTTTACGAGAAATGGGGGGCGGAGGTCAGTCGTCTGGCCTTTGTTTTCCCAAACCGGCGTACGGGGCTTTTCTTCCAGAAATATCTCTCGGAGGTAGCCGATATTCCCCTTTTCTCTCCGACAATCCTTACGATCAACGATCTCTTTATCCAGTTGAGCGGAAAACAATCCGCCGACCGGATCAGTATGCTTTTTACCCTGTACGACATCTACATCCGCCAAAGCGGTTCCACCGAGACTTTCGATGAATTCCTGTATTGGGGCGAGATGTTGCTCAACGACTTCGACGATATCGATAAGTACATGGCAAATGCCCGCATGCTATTCAGTAACGTGACGGACCTACGGGAGATAGAGAATGATTTCGATTTCTTAAGTGATGAGCAGATCGCCGCTATCCGTAGTTTCTGGTCCAGTTTTTATCCCCGGGGCGATACGCCGAACCAGCAACAGTTCTTGGCGGTCTGGCAAGTGCTATACGATCTCTATGAGGAATTCCGTGCGACCTTGGCCGCCGAGGGAAAAGGCTACGAGGGCATGATCTTCCGGGAGGTCGTGGAAAGCATGGAACGGGGCGAGTCTCCGGATTTACCTTACGAGCAAATTGTCTTTGTCGGTTTGAACGCCTTGTCCGTATCGGAAGAACGTTTCTTAGCCCAGTTGCAGAAGCGGGAGATAGCGGATTTCTATTGGGATTATGTATCCGATAAGGTAACCGATCCGGATAATAAGGCTTCTTACTTCGTCTCCCGTAACCTGAAGAGCTTCCCTTCCTCGATGAAATTACCCCCCGAGGAGAAGGTAAAGACCGAGATTGAGGTGATCGGCATCCCTTCTGGTATCGGGCAGGCCAAGCACGTCTACACCCTGTTGAGCGATTGGTGCAAGGAAGCGGAGATGAGTTCGGAAGAAGCCCTGCGTACGGCGGTGATCTTGCCCGATGAACATCTGCTGATCCCGGTGCTGAACGCCATACCGGAGCAAATCCGGCGTATCAACGTCACGATGGGTTATCCCTTGGCGGGAACCCCGGTCGCCTCGTTGATCGAGTATATCTTGGCGTTGCAGAAGAACGTACGCTACATAGACCGGAATCCGTTGTTCTATTTCCGCGACGTGCTGCCGGTATTGAACCATCGCTACATCCTCTCCACCTCACCGGAGATTATTTCCTCCTTGGTGAAAGAGATCACGGAGAACAACAAGATCTATATCTCGCATACGGAGTTAGGGAAAACGCCTTTGCTAGAAATCCTGTTCACGCCGGTGACCGGGGTGGAGGCCTTCTCGGATTATCTGATCAAGGTGTTGGAAGAGCTGAACAAGGTTATGTCCGCCCTTTCCGATGAGGAAGAGGAGGACGCACCCCAGCGGACGAACGATTTGGAGCAAGAGTTCATCTTCCATTATTTCACCACGGTAAACCGCATGAGAGAGGTAATGAGAGACGCTTGTGTAGAGATGAAAATAGATACCTTCTTCCGCCTATTGAAGCGGGTAACCGATACGATCACGATCCCCTTCCACGGTGAGCCGCTTTCCGGCCTCCAGATTATGGGTGTGCTCGAGACCCGTGCCTTGGATTTTGACCGTCTGATTATCTTATCCATGAACGAGGGTATTTTCCCGCAGCGGAAAGCGGCGAACTCCTTTATCCCTTATAACCTACGCAGAGGTTTCGGGTTGCCTACCTACGAGCATCAAGATAGCGTATGGGCCTACCATTTCTATCGTTTGATAGAGCGTGCCAGCCACGTGAGCCTTTTATACGATACCCGCAGCAACGGATTGCAGACGGGAGAGGTAAGTCGCTTTGTCCACCAGCTGCATTATCATTACGAGGTGCCGATGCGAGATAAATTGGTGGTCTATAACGTATCTTCCTCCAAGACCCCGCCATTGGCCGTGCCGAAAAGGGAGGATATCATGCGCCGTTTAGACGCTTACCGGAAAGGGGGGAGCAAGGCGATCTCGGCGAGCGCTATCAATACGTATCTGGATTGCCCGTTGAAATTCTATTTTTCCGTCGTGGAAGGTATCCGAGAAGAAGAGGAGGTGAGCGAGACGATCGAGAGCGATGTATTCGGAAGCATCTTACATAAAGTGATGGAGGAGCTTTACAAGCCGTTCCAAGGGAAGATGGTTACCGTGGATTTGCTGAAAGCGATCCGTAAGGATACGGCCTTGCTTACCGGAGCTATCGCTCGGGCTTTCGCCAGCGAGTTTTTCAAGACAGAGGTGGTTCGCTCCCTTACCGGACAAAACTACCTGATCGGCGAGATGATCCGCAAATACGTGGAGAAAATCTTGGAGCGTGACGGCAAGCTGACCCCTTTCGTTTACATCGAGTCCGAGCGTAAAATAAACGGCTTGATCAGCCTTTCCGACCATTCCGAGATCCGGTTGAAAGGCTTTATCGATCGTGTGGACGAGGTTCTCGACGCTATCCGTATCATCGATTACAAGAGCGGTAGCGGAACTACGACTTTCAGTAGTATCGAGAGCCTATTCAACAAGGAGGAGAAAGATCGTGCGAAAGCCGTGATGCAGGTATTCATGTATTGCTGGATGTACGCCCATCTCACCGAGAACAAGGGAAAGACGATACAACCGGGCATTTATTACGTCCGTTCCCTCTTTGCCGATCCGTTCGATCCATCTGTCTACCATCGTATCGAACGGGGGAAGTCGGAGAAGGTAGAGGATTTCTCCGGTTATGCCCAAGCGTTCGAGGAGGGGTTGCGAGGCTGCTTGGACGAGATCTTCAATCCAGAAATTCCCTTTACGCAAACCCCTACGGGGAAGGCTTGCTCTTATTGTCCGTTCAAGGGTATTTGCGGTAAGTAGCATTTGTCCCGGTACTTCTGGGAGAGTACCGGAGTACTCCTTGTAAAGTACTGTGGTATTTCTCCGGATAGTACTGGAGTACTCCTTACAAAGTACTGCGGTACCTCTTAGGCAGTACTACAGTACTTCTTGCGAAGTACTGAGGCGAGGCTTACTGATGAGGAAGCAATTCCACTATCTTTTCCAAAAAGATCTGATCTGTCTCATTAAAACTGTCTAATTTGTCGCTGTCTATATCCAGAACGGCGATTACCTTATCCTCCCATATCACGGGAACTACGATCTCAGAGCGTGACGCCGAGCTACAAGCGATATGTCCCGGGAAAGCGTCTACGTCCGGTACGATGATCGTACGAGCCTCCTTCCAGGCCGTGCCGCATACCCCTTTTCCGTATTTGATTCGTGTACAGGCGATAGGGCCTTGAAAAGGCGCTAATACCAACTGATTGTCTATGACCCGGTAGAAACCTACCCAAAAGAAACCGAAAGTCTGCTTGAGTGCCGCGGCGATGTTCGCCATGTTAGCGATTAGGTCGGTCTCGTTACCTACCAATGAGGCGATTTGCGGGAGCAACGTCTCATACATTTCCTGTTTATCACCGTTTTTAATCCGTAGTTCCTCTGCCATATTTAAACTATTATAAGGTCGCGAATATAAAGAATAAATCGAAATATCCGTATCTTTGCGGCATGACAAAACAAAATTCTCCATTGGTATTAGGGACCGAGCCTATCGGTAAATTACTTACGCAATATGCGATTCCTGCGATTATCGCAATGACAGCTTCTTCTTTATATAATATGGCCGATAGCATTTTTATTGGCCATGGAGTGGGGGCGTTAGCGATTTCCGGCCTAGCCCTGACCTTTCCGTTGATGAACTTGGCGGCCGCCTTCGGTTCGTTGGTGGGAGTCGGCGCCTCTACGTTGGTTGCCGTGAAGCTGGGGCAGAAAGATTATGAGGGGGCGAATAAGGTGTTGGGGAATGTGTTGATCTTAAATGTGGTTCTGGGTGTCGCTTTCACGATCGCTTTCCTGTTCTTGCTTGATCCCGTGCTGTACTTTTTCGGCGCCAGTGAGAACACGATCTCATATGCCCGTGATTATATGCGGATTATTCTGTATGGCAATGTGGTTACGCATATGTATCTGGGATTAAATGCGGTCTTGCGCTCCTCGGGTTTTCCGAGGATGGCGATGTATGCTACGTTGGCGTCGGTTGTTATAAATTGCGCCTTGAATCCGTTATTTATCTTTGGGTTTGGATGGGGTATCAAAGGGTCGGCTTGGGCGACGGTGATCTCGCAGGTGATCTCGCTTACCGGACAGTTGATCCATTTCTCGAGACCGAAACAACTCCTTCATTTCAAGAAAGGTATTTATAGGCTGCGCTCGGAGATCGTGAAAGGTATCTTGTCGATCGGTTTATCTCCGTTCTTGATGAACCTTTGTTCCTGCTTGATCGTGATCCTTATCAACCGGGGATTGAAAGAGCATGGGGGAGATATGGCGATTGGCGCTTATGGTATCGTGAACCGTATCGCTTTTCTTTTCGTGATGATTATCATGGGATTTAATCAGGGTATGCAACCGATAGCCGGTTATAATTATGGTGCCCGACTCTATTCCCGGGTGACGGACGTGACTCGGCTGACGATGCGCTGGGCGGTAGGAGTGGCTACGCTGGGGTTCTTGCTTTGCCAGTTGGTGCCGTCGTGGATCGTCCGTATGTTTACGAGTGACGGGGAGTTGATCAGTGCCGCCTCTTATGGCCTGCACATCGTCTTCGCCGTATTCCCGATCGTGGGCTTCCAGATGGTGGCGACTAACTTCTTCCTTTCCATCGGCATGTCTAAGAAAGCGATCTTTCTCTCCTTGACCCGGCAGATGCTCTTCTTGATACCCTGTTTAATCCTCCTCCCCCCGTTATTCGGAACTCTCGGTGTCTGGATCAGTATGCCTATCGCCGACACGGTGGCGGCGATCGTGACAGCGATCGTGCTTGTGAAACAATTTAAACAATTCAAATATGGAACATAACGTGATATTACCTGCGGAATGGTATCCGCAAAGTGCCGTGCAGCTTACGTGGCCGCATGAGAATACGGATTGGGCCCCGATATTGGACGAGGTGATTCCTTGCTTCGTGGCTATCGCCAAGGAAGTGATCAAGCGAGAGAAGTTATTGATTGTCTGTCCGGACGAGACCGCCGTACGTGAGCAATTGGGTGAGGTTGATTACGACCGTGTCATTTTCCGTGAGATGGATACGAACGATACGTGGGCACGGGATCACGGGGGGATCTCCGTCTTCGATGAGGGAACGCCCATGCTTTATGATTTCGTGTTCAACGGCTGGGGAATGAAGTTCGCCGCCAATCATGATAATTTGATTACCCGTAATCTTTGTCATATGAAGACCTTCTCCGATGAGGTGGTGCCCGCTAATATGCAACCTTTCGTGCTGGAAGGCGGTAGTATCGAATCGGATGGGAAAGGTACGTTGATGACTACCGTTGAGTGTCTGGCATCCGTAAACCGTAATGAGTATTTGCGACAAGAGGAATTAGAACGTTATTTGAAAGACGTATTTGGCTTGGATCGTATCCTTTGGATTACCAGCGGTTATTTAGCCGGGGACGATACGGATAGCCACGTGGATACGCTCGCCCGTTTTTGTAGCGAGGATACGATCGCTTATGTCCGCTGCGAGGATGAGGAAGACGAGCATTATGAGGAACTGAAGGCGATGGAGGAGGAGATCAAGGAGTTTACTAGGGCGAATGGTGAGCCTTATCGTCTGATTCCACTTCCGATGGCCGATAAGGTGGAATGGGAAGGGGAGCGCTTGCCCGCTACTTACGCTAATTTCCTGATCATGAATGGGGCCGTATTGGTTCCGTTCTATGACTCACCGAAAGATGAGATCGCTAAAGCGGCTTTGCGGGAGGCGTTCCCGGACCGTGAGATCGTGGGTATCAATTGCCTTCCGCTTATCAAGCAACACGGTTCCCTGCATTGCGTAACGATGCAGTATCCGGAAGGTTTTATCAAATAAATAACATAGTCTATGATAATACCTAGTTGTAGAGACGGGGCGTGCCCCGTCTCTACAACTGGATATTAATCAATGTAAATATTAAATATGAAAGTAGGATTAATACAACAAAAGAATACCGCTGATAGAGCGGCGAATATAGAGAAGCTAAAGGTAAATATCCGTAAAGCTGCCCGGGAGGGAGCGGAATTGGTCGTCTTGCAAGAACTGCATAACGGCCTGTATTTCTGCCAGACGGAAGATACGAGCATGTTTGACTTGGCAGAGACGATCCCCGGCCCATCGACGGAAACCTTCGGTGCCTTGGCGAAAGAATTGGGTATCGTCTTGGTGCTTTCCCTTTTCGAGAAGCGTGCCCCGGGCTTGTACCATAACACGGCCGTCGTCTTGGAGAAAGACGGTACGATCGCCGGAAAATACCGCAAGATGCATATCCCGGATGACCCCGCTTATTACGAGAAGTTCTATTTTACCCCCGGTGATTTAGGCTTTGAGCCTATCAATACCTCTGTGGGACATCTTGGTGTGTTGGTTTGCTGGGATCAATGGTATCCGGAAGCAGCCCGTTTGATGGCTATGCGTGGCGCCGAGATGTTGATCTATCCGACCGCTATCGGCTGGGAAAGTAGCGATACGCAGGAAGAGAAGGACCGTCAGTTGGGTGCGTGGGTGACCATACAGCGGGGACATGCCGTGGCGAACGGACTCCCGGTCATTTCCGTAAATCGTACCGGGCATGAGCCGGACCCTTCGGGACAAACGGGCGGTATCCGGTTTTGGGGAAACAGTTTTGTGGCCGGTCCCCAAGGTGAGCTATTAACCGTATTCCCGAATGACGAGGAGGAGGTACGTGTGATAGAGATCGACAAGACTCGCGGTGAGAACGTGCGTCGTTGGTGGCCTTTCTTCCGGGATCGCCGTATCGATGCGTTTGGTGGTTTGACAGAACGATTTTTAGTATAATGACCGAATACACGCAAGAAGAGGCCGTCTTCCGCATGAACGAAATGGGGAAAGCGGGACGGCCTTTCCTTTTTATCATTGATTATAAACGAGAGCGGATCTACGTGGAGAGTCCGAAAGAGATCGCTCCCTCCGAGTTATTGTACGATTTGAACGGCTTTACGAATACGAATCACGAATGTAACTTGCGGGATTCCTCTCATCTTATCACAGGAGAACCTGTTGAATGGCAACCCTCGTATGTCTCTTTCGAGGAGTATGCCCATTCGTTCGAGACCGTTTCCCGGCATATCCATGCGGGTAATTCTTATTTGGTGAACTTGACATGCGCTACTCCGGTATATACGAACCTCTCCTTGAAAGATATCTTTTACCATTCCAAGGCGATGTATAAGCTTTGGATGCGGGATCGTTTCGTGGTATTCTCGCCGGAGATATTCGTGCGGACGCGGGATGGTCTCATCTATTCGTATCCCATGAAAGGTACGATCGACGCTACGCTGCCCGATGCCCGGAGACGTATCCTCGATGATCCCAAGGAAGCGGCGGAGCATGCCACGATCGTGGACTTGATCCGGAATGACTTGAGTATCGTAGCCTCCGAGGTTTGTGTTCCCCGGTATCGTTATATCGATGAACTGCGTACGCATAACGGAAGTTTGTTGCAGGTCAGCTCTGAGATAAGAGGCCGGTTGCCGGAAGGATGGAACGGCCATGTTGGGGAGATTTTGTTCAGCCTCTTGCCTGCCGGCTCCATCACGGGCGCTCCCAAGAAAAAGACCTTGGAGATCATCGCCGAGGCGGAAACCTATGAGCGGGGCTTCTATACGGGGGTGATGGGGTATTTTGACGGCCAAGATTTAGACAGCGCCGTGATGATCCGTTTTATGGAACAAGTCTCTCCCCGTTCGTTTATTTTCAAGAGCGGTGGGGGAATCACCTCTAAAAGTGATGTGAGATCGGAGTATAACGAGATGAAACAAAAAGTATATGTGCCCATCTATTGAGACCTTATCAGGGAGTCCGTTTGTGGAGACGATCCGTATCGAGAGGGGACGGATACATAACCTTCCGTACCATAATGCCCGTATGAACCGTACCCGCAGGGAGCTATTCGGAGCGAGAGAAGAAATTGATCTCGCGGGTTATATTCATCCGGGGCCTCATCAAGAACGTACCAAATGCCGGGTGGAATATACCCGCGAGGTCTTACAGGTAGAATACGTTCCTTACCGTATGCGTCCGGTTCATTCCTTGCGATTGGTTACATGCGATGAGATCGATTATTCCTATAAGAGTACGGATCGCCAATGCCTAAATGATTTATTCGCCCAACGAGGGGGGCATGACGATATCCTGATCATCCGTGACGGTTTGCTGACCGATACTTCCATTTGCAATGTCGCCCTTTGGAATGGCACCTCTTGGATCACTCCCGCACGCCCTTTGTTATGTGGTACGATGCGTGCTTACTTATTGGATAAAGGCTTGGTACAGGCCGAGGATATCCCGGTAGAGGATCTGCCTAAGTATACCCGGATCCGTCTGTTTAACGCCTTGATCGGGTTCGGTGAAATCGATGAGATCACGCGTATATACGTATGACCCTACGCGAGTATCGGCGTGGCCCTGTGCCTATATAGGTAAGGGGTTACGCCGATATCCGTGTGGCCTCTTACCTATATAGGCATGAATCAAGGTGTTTCCTAGAACAATATATCCACCTCCATATTGCTGATCCATTCTACCGGACGGCCGGCCACCTTATTGCAAGTGACGGCGAATTTCAAGGGGAGGATAATTCCCAACGGGATGCGTAACCATCCCGGCATATTGAAATTATGGACACCGATCAGGGAACCTAGCTGGATACCGACCGAGGGAGCTACCAAGAAACGGGTCTCGTCATTACGGCGGTCTATACCCATCTCGAAATAACTATACAGGCCGAGGAAACGTTTCGGGGAAACGAATATATCCATGTTATAATTGGCGCCCGCCTTCACGTTCCAGTTCTTGATCGTGTAGGAGGAGGAAGGGGCGTGCATATAATAACCGGAGATCGTAGGGGATACCCAATGAGCGATGTCGCCCGGCTCCATGATCATGCCTTTCCCTTTCCCGAACTTATGCCAATTGATCATGCTGACGTTCAAGCGACCGCCATACGTCATGACACCGTCCCGGTTGCTATGGATCGGCGTACCGATCAGGAACATGAAGGAGTTGGCTACCCTCGACCGGATAAAGTTGCGGGTAAAAGGCTCTTGTACGATCAGCTGTAGCTCATCCTTGCGGTCGGCGACGGAAGCTTCCAAGGGGACGTCATCCAGATCCGTCCCGAAGGGGATCGGGAAATCCTTGATTACCGGGAAACGATCGTAGACGAACTGGGGCAGGTCGTCTCGTTCGGAAGGGATCTCGTTCAAGATATTCTCGCCTGATCCTTCCAAAGCATTCTGGTAAGCTTTCCAGACTTCTACGATAGACTCGCAGGTGGCGGTCACGACTTGGTAGAATACTTTCGTCTCCCGCTCGTAGCTATCGCCTTTCTCCAAGGAATAAGGGTGCTTCTCCGTGACCCGGATATGCCGGTAATCATCGGCCTCGTTGTACTCCATCATGTTTTGGTTCAAACGTTTATCGCCGTAAGCGCTCCAAGTCTCACCCTTTAGGTTGGCAGTCTGTACGGGGATGGTATTGTAGAAATCGTGCAGGCTCTTATTGTTGGATACGGCGGAGGCGGAGAAGCCCCTACGTACCATTTGGTGTCCGGAGGCGAAGGAGTCTTGTAGGAAATGCTCGGCGAAAGCCTCGTACATCGTGGCGTAGAACATAAGGTTGCTCGCCGTTTGCGTATCTCCTTTACACATCTCTTTGCCTGCCTCTTGTGCTAGATAGATGGCGAAGATGTGGATGCAGAAATACTTGCTCATGGAGGGCAACTGATTTAATTTATCGAAGACCTTGTTTACTTCCGAGGGGCGTTGAAGGCGGCGGATCAGCTCGGGGTCGATCATCTTCAGATGCTCGTTCAATCCCTTGCCATAGGCGTAGAAGTGGGAGAGGTCCTTGATCGCTAGGATACCGTAAGCCAGATTGATGTCGAGCAACTCCTTGCTGTTGGCTCCGGTGAGGAACTCGTTCATGGCTTGTGTCTCCAAAGCCAGCGTACGGTTCGTCTTGGAGAAATGGGTCTGCAGGCCTGTCTCCAAGAGCATGGGATTTTCCACATGGTCGCCGGCCAATCCGCAAAGCGTACCGTAGGTCACGATATTCGGCAACTGCGTCAGCTCATTCATGGCGTAGGCGTTCGAGCCGGGCATATGCGACATGTTGAGGATTTGCAGCAAGGCGCTATCGGCGACGGCCTCGTTGGGGAAGATCCCGTTTTCCACCAGATAACGTGGGAGAAGGCTCATGGCACGGTCGCCGATCTTACGATGCTCGGCGAAATCCCATGCGAAGGCCGAACTTGTTATTGCGCTGATACACATAAGTAGGCATCCGCGGTGAAGAAGTCGTTTAATAGTGTTTCTCTTGTTCATATCTATACTTGTTTATAATTATCTGAATAACTCAAGCGCGAACTTCAACCCGACGCTTTGATACTTGAACTCCTCGAAGCCTAGGAAAAGCGCTATATGAAAAAGGTCGCTACCGATACCATACCCGAGCTCACTGTAATTCGGCAATACGGGAGTCCATAGCTGGCTGAGGTAGAAACGTTCGGACACGAGGTATTTATGCGCCTTGGGATTGGGCTTGAGGAATCGCAATAGAATGAATGGGCTCTCGTACATGAGGTGCCCTTGAATATATTTGTCGGAGGCATTGCACCAATCCCCACCTAGATTATGAAAGATCCCGCCAAACCGGTCGCCCCAAGGCTCGGGGAAATAACGTTTGGCGAAATAGCTAAAATCGGCGAAGTACATGTTATGCTGGTTAAAAAAGAGTCCACCGCTTAGATTGTAACTCAGTCGTTCGGATAAGCCCAGCCGTACGGTCTGGTTCATGCCGGCCTCCATCCGCCAATAATTTCCCGTACAGCCGAGCAGGTCCGGTATGCTTCGTGCCAGCTCGACCCGGAAGGTCGGGTAATGGGAATGCAGGTACTCTTTCCGGTAACCGTCCATCCAGTAATATTGCCGGGGCGTGTAGGTAAGGCCGATAACCAGGGTGAACTCATTATGATCCTTTAGATCCAATCCGGTATCCTTATTCTTTTTCACGGGCGTACGATAGTGGTATGCGAGTCCAACCGAGAGCCGGAAGCCGTTCATCAGTTCTATCTGGTTCATCAGCTTGGCATAGTAGTGCTGGAAATACTTCAAGTTGAGATCTTCGAAACGGATTGGGGTATCTTTTAGGATCTCGTTGATCTGGTGGATCACTTCGGAGGAATAGCTTTGGTTGTCATTGGCTATCGTGAGGTTGAGGATGCCTTGACGCTCGGGGTGATACTCCCAGTCGGTTGTTAGCCGTAGGCGTAGCTCTTTCTCCTTGAATAGGAAACCGATCTCGGGGTGGAAGCGTAGCTGACGGTCATGCTCGAATGTCTTACTGATACGTGCTTCTTGCTTATAGGTGATCCCGTTGCTTCCGAAAGATAGCTGGAACGGGTTGAGAAGGCCGGAATACTTCACACGAGTACTCTTGTAATCCCTGTTGACCGTGCTGGTGAGCCGCTCGCCGAGTTGGAGGTAGCGAGTGAGAGCGCTGCTGTCCGCTTCCGTCCTCACCACGTTCGTTCCGGTGGTGTACAAGGCTTTCTCGTCGGTAGTGAGCGGCTTGTCCCTCCGGCTGTTCCAATAAGCGCTGTCTTGGGTAAAGGAGAGTGTGTCGGAGGTGATCGTATAGTATTGGGTTTGATCGAGCGAGTGTAGTTTCCTGCTCTCATGGTCTTCCTCTACCCAAGAGATCGATTTATAGCGGAAAGCGGCGTGGATGTCGCTCTCTATCCGGTTGCCTAGGGCATGGTAGCAGACTTGCAGGTCAGCCTCTTCCGGGAGGATGAAATGCTTCTCGTCACGGTTGAAACGTATGCTTAGGTTGAACTCGGAGAAAGAGGAGTGCCCTTGTATCTCGATACGGTCGATGGTCCAGAGTTCGTCGGTTACGTACAGGTTTCCGGATAGTAGTTTCTGGCTCCATTGGCGAGGGGTGAAACGGATGTTAACAGGGATGCCGGAGATCGTGTCCGTGCCTTCCTGCCGAAACGTGTAATATTTGAAAGCATCGGGCGAGAGTGGCATGATCATTCCCTTATTGTAGATCGTGGGGGAGTAGACGTTCAAGTTGACGAACGAGGCTATCTCCTTGTAATGCCTTCCGGCGGCGAGATGGCTGCTGTTGATGGCTACAATCTCGTTGCGATAATGGTTGGGAGCGTCGTAGCGGGTGAGGCCACTCATCTCGAAGAAGGCATCGCGGGGATGACGCTCTATCGGGAAGACCAGATAGGCGTATCGTAGCAGCTTGTTCTTCCGGGGAACGTGCGTACGGCCTTTCACGTAGGTCTCCGCTTCATAGCTCTCGAGGACGTGCTCGTAGATGGGGGCTTGATGGATTACCTGCCGCATGATGGAGTCGGCTCGTGTGACGGGTGTCTTCTCTTGTGCCCGCAGGTCTGAATGGACTAGCGGGCACAGAAGAAGTATGGATAGTAGAATAAGGTGTCCCGTCTCGATCCTCATCCTGTCAATGTATGGCGAAGGTTGGGCATACTAATGCGCAAAGATGGCAGCCGACACATTTTTGCTCGTCTATCACCGGTTTGCGCATAGAGGTGAAACGGATAGCTTGATGTCCACCGTCGTTACAGGAAACGAAACAGCGTCCGCAGCCGAGGCATAGGCTGTTATCTACTGTCGGGCGGTGTATCTGCGTACGTTCCAGTTTCTCGGGGGGTACGATGTTCGGTAAAGCGATACCTATGAGGTCGGATAGGGTTTTATATCCGTTCTCTTGCATGAACAGTCGTAACCCTTCGCATAGATCGTCGATGATCCGGAAGCCGTATTGCATCACGGCAGTACATATCTGTAGGTTTGTACAGCCTAGTAGCAGGAAATCGAGGGCATCCCGCCAAGTCTCTATACCGCCTATCCCGCTGATAGGCATCTTGCCGGCAGAAGGATCGCTCGCCAGCTCATGTATGAACCGGAGAGCGATAGGGCGCACGGCTTTCCCCGAATAGCCGGACACGCTGCTCAGTCCGCAGACAACGGGCCGGGCCGTAAGTGCTTTCTCATCGATACGGGTGATACATTTGATGGTGTTGATGGCGGCTATCCCGGTGGCTCCTCCTTCGTGGGCGGCGAGCGCCACGGGTGTCATCTGCCCGATATTCGGTGTCATCTTCGCTAGTATCGGCAGATGGGTACCCCGGCGTGTGGCGGCGGTGAACCGGCGTACCAGTTCCGGGCTTTGTCCTACGTCGCTGCCCATCCCTTCTTGCGTCATTTGTGGGCAAGAGAAGTTGCACTCAATGATATCGGCCCCAGCCTGCGTGGAATATTGGGCAAGCCGTGTCCACTCATCGTCTGTCCGTCCCATAATGGAGGAGATGATTAATTTGTCAGGATAGCGTTGCTTGAGGCGATAGAGAGTATCGAAATTCTCTTCGACAGAGGCTTCCGACAATTGTTCCATGTTCTTGAATCCGATGAAAGGCACGCCATCCACCTCCATTTGGTCGAAGCGGGGGGATACCTCATGGCTCGGATAGAATGATATCGTCTTGAAGCAGATACCGGCCCAACCGGCTTCGAGGGCCCGGACGCACATCTCGTAATTATGGGCTACGGGCGAGGAGGCCAGTATAAAGGGGTTGGCGCAGCGGACACCACAAAAGTCGATCGCCAAGTCCGGAGACGAAGTGAGGGGAGAACTATCCGTCGGGTTTGGCATATCTTGTAATTGCCGTACGATCTGGGTGATGGATATCGCCCGGTCGGTTCGTCCGCGGAGGCAGGCCTTCTCGCAAGGATGCCCGTCGCAATCCTTGCAGGCTTCCATCCGGTAGGCCCGGAGGATAGCTCCCGCTAGGTTGTCCATTTTACAGGCCCGCAGCAAGCGGCCCGGATCTAGTCCGGGCTTGCATGCCTTCGTGCAGACAGGGGCATCGCACAGATAACAGCGATTCGATTCTTCCGTTAGGAGGCGTTTTCTCTGGAGGAGGTTTGTCTTCATGGCTTCTAACTGTATTATCTCACTACTTTCTGTACTTTCCGGTAACGTTCGGTCACGACCTCCACGGTGTACAGGTGTCCGGGCAGGCTGAAGATTGCTTTTCCGGATACCGCTTGCTGGTGACCAGCCAACGTGCCGTTCATGCTGTAGACGTTGACGGTGGCTCCCGGCAGGCAATCTACCGTAAGCATGCCGTCGAGGAAGCGGATAGACAGGGGCTCGTCGGTCGTTACCTCCTCATTGCCAGTGGCGCTCACGTCACCTCGTACATAGGTGATGTTGTTGATGTCCCACGCCAATACGAAGGGTTTGTCGCTGTTTACCATGAAGGGAAAGGTATCGGTGCCGAAGCTAATCTTCCGTTCGAGTAGCTTGGGGTAGTACTGGTCACGGAGCGTGTTCGACTTCTCGGCAGTGAGCAGATAGAGGGTGGATGAGAAGGACTCGGCTGTCTCTTCCGGCCTGACGTGCTTGTCCGTGCGTCGTATCTTCGAATAGGATGCGCTGATACCCTGCGAGGTTGTCGCTGTGGTCTGGTCTGTCCATTCCCAAGAACTTTGGTTCTCCAGTTGGAAGAAGGGGAATTTCAAATCCATAAGGCTGATGGCACCTTTGGTCTGACTGTCGGAGATTGTGCCGCTGGTTTCCAGCGTCATGTCGATCCGTTCGGAGTTGAGGCTGAAGTTGACGGACTTGCTGACATTTGGCTCGCTGGCGGTCATGGTGAGGATCTCACGGGCCTCCCAGTCTCCAAGTTTGCTTGGATTGTCTATGCGGAAAGGCTCTAGGTCGAGAGGCACTTCTACTTGTTTGATACTCTGCCGTGTCATGTAAGTATAGCTGAATATGGGCATTCGTACACTCTGTCTCCGGGTGGGGGAGAGGTATTCTAGGTCGCAACGGGTCAGAATGGGTACAGAGTAGAGGGCGATGGCCCGGTAGTCTGCTGTGTCGTTTGCTTCGAAGGTAACGGTGATGGACTCGGACTGGCTTGTTACTTCCTCGTGTTGTTTCTGGAAGGAGTATCCGCCGCCGAATGCTGCCGTGAGTTTATCCGTATGCGGTCCGAAGGAGCATTTGAGGTCGCTTTTATAGAGTCGGCTCACGGAGTTGCTGGTGCCCGATCCCATGGTGAAGGCAAGGCTTGAGGCTACGCCGAGGTCGCCGAACCACTCGTTATTATCCACTACCGTTGGAGGTGGTCCTTCGATGATGCCGACGAGGCGCACGAGATTGCGTAACTCGCTGTTGCCGAATAAGGCCTTCTCGTCGTTGAAAGAACTGCGTCTCTCCACGATCTCGTTAGATCGGATGGAGGCGACGTAGGAGTGCTTGAACCAGTGGTATGGTTGCTGGTTACCCCGTAGTAGATAGATATATTGCTTGTAGTAGAGTCCTCCGCCGGGAGCTGTCTCAGTGGTAGGATCTGCTGCGGTGGCTACGGCCGTGTAGCCGTAGGGCAGGTCGGTGTAGATGGGTGCGTCGGCGGCGAAGCTGTTGCTGCCGGGGTAGAATTTCTTTAGGAAGTGTTCACCCGTCCCTTTGCCATCATAGGAACAGTAGCTGAAGATTAGGGGATTTGAGGAAGCTTTGTAGCCATCAGTATTGTCGGCCGCATAGCCTTCGATGTCGGCTTGGATGAGCTTGAGTGAGAAGGTCTTCGAGCGGCCTATGTCGTGATGTGCGTATTCTTCCCAGTTGGAGGGCCATGTGTTATCCTTGCCATATTCGCCGCTGTAGCTGAATGCCTCGAAGGTACCGCTCTTGAGTCGGCCTACGATGAGTTTCTCCACGTTCTTTTTCTCGGTGTCGTCGTAGCCGTACCACGAGGTGGCGTCCCAGTGGTCGTCGGGATCGTATTCCATTGATATGCCTGTTGAGCCTTTTAGCTCGATATTATCGTGTCCGGCGTTGCGCACGGTGCCGCACCAGTCCCAGCCGCTGTTCAGTTCGGGGTCGCCGTATTGGTAGACTTGCAGTTTCTTGTTGGTGCGGCGGTGTAGGATGACGCAGATCTTGTCACGGTAGATGGTGGCGGCGAAGTTGGCGTAAGTTTTCCCGTCATCGAGCATACGAGTTTTCTTGTATTCTCCCTTTTTCATATCCACCTCGCCGATCCATATCTGGCCATTGGTATTATTCTTCCAGAGCACATAGAAGCGATTACGGTATACGATGAGTTCGGCATCTTGGTATACGCCGAACTCATTGAGACGGATCTCTTTTTTATTGGTTTCACCAATGGTAGATTGCTTCATTGTCTGGGTCTCGCCGTTCACCTCGAAAGCCGTGAGGCATACGGCTGAAGGTCCGTTATTATTTATGTAGACCCCGTAGAGCTTCCCTTGGTAGTATTGTGCGTCGGTGAAGCAGTAATAGGCACCTCCGTCTGATTCGTAATTGTGGAATTCTTTCACCTTATACAGTTCGGGATGTTGGCTGATCTGTGCCTTGACGGTGGTGGTAGAGGCGGTGATAAGCAAAAATACGGCGATCAGCCGTATCGCTTGTGCTTTGAGTGTCGTTCTCATGTATATATCTGTTTAAGAGGTTTAGAAACTGATATTGAATTGTAACTGTACGGACTGCCTCTTGCCGAAGCTCCCGTTTACTCCGAGCGAGATGTTGTCAGCGAGGAAATAGTTCACCCCGGCCAAAGCGTACAGCTTGTGACGGGCGTGGAAAGTCTCGTCGATACGAACGGTATAGTCCTTGCCGGCATATGTCTTGGTGAACTCGTACCGGTCTTTCATCGTGTAGTCCTTGTAGAGGATGCCGGCATAGGGCACGAAATTCCCCAGTGCGTATCCGGCCACCACGGGCACGGTCCACTCTAGGTAACGGCGGTTGAGGCTGAGGTCTCGCAAGGGGATGGTCTTGCCTTGGTAATACACCTCGGTGGTCATGTTATCGCTGTTGGCATAGCGCACGCCGGGTTGGGTAGACATGAAAAAGCGGTCGGTGAAGGCATGGCCGTAACCTAGCCCTCCGCTGTAGATGGGTACCATGTTCTTGCTGAAGATGGTACTGCTTAGGTCGTCATCATCTCGGAAAGTCTCCTCGTGGGTGAAGTTGGTGGTACCGATGCCTGCCCACAGGCTGAGATTGTCCCATACACGATAGGAGAGGCGCAGGGAAATACTGTTCATGATGAGTCGGTGACTTACCGAGTGATTGTCCTCGTCGATTTGTTCGGATGTCCAATTCTCCGGGTTTCCCATCTGCCCATCTTCATCCACGCCAAATGACGTGGTGGAGAGCCAAGGGGTACTGGTATCGTGACTTCCGTTGATCTGTAAGTTGAAACGTTTTTCCCCCGTAGGATATTTGTCTAAGGGGATCAATATATCCGCCTTGGCTTGATAGACAGTAAAAACGGATAAGAGTAGGAGTGTAAAATGTCTCATATCGCTATTTATTTAGTTGAATCATTTACGTTGTTATAATATAGGTTGGCGAAGTACTCGATGGGAGTGTTGCCCGTCACCTCCTTGAATTGGCGGTAGAAAGAGGTACGGGAGGTAAACCCAGCCGTCTTGTATAACTCCTGCGGCTCTTGTGTGAGGCACTTGGAAAATTCCCGTATGAGGTACTCTACCCGATAGATAGCCAGCCAGCGACTGAAGTTCATACCCGTCTGATTGTTCAAGGTAGAGGATAGCCGGGTACGGTTCGTGCAAGCGAGGTTGGCCAACTGGCACAAATTGAACTGTGGATCGAGATAAGGCTTCTTATCCTCCATGATTTGTAAGATGCGGGCATATAGCCTGCGTTCGATTAGGGATGGCTTTTGCTTTTCTTCCATATTGGTACTGTCTTAAGTAACCCGCATAAAGGGGACTTGCGAGGTCAAATATAGACAGTCCCATTTGGTATACCAAAGGAAGGGAAAAGATGCGAACGTATTGAAACTTGATCCGAACGATCTGGTACACCAAGGGCCGTAAAGACCTTGCACCAAAGGTAAGGCCGGTACTTTAACAGGTTATTTGCCGGTCTCTTTCCGTACGTTTTTGTATTGGTTAGGCGTAAGCCCGGTAACTTGCCGGAATTGCCGGAAGAAGGAGGTACGAGAGGTGAAGCCTGATTCGGAGGCCAGTGCGGTGATGTCACTGTCAGGGTGTAGGGCGACGAGCGAGAGGAGGTGGTGTACCCTGTATTCAGCCAGCCAACGGCTAAAGTTCATTCCCGTCTGCCTATTGAGGATGGTGGATAGTTGTGTTCGGTTAGTACCCACTAGACGGGAGAGGGTCACAAGGTCGAGATTAGGATTTAAGAAAGGCTTTTGCTCTTTCATAACTGATAGGATTCGTTGATATAGGAGATTATCAGCTTTTGTTGCGACCTCGGTGTTTGCCTCTGAATGATCTGGTAACTTTATTTGTGGCCGGGAGATTAGCGGAAGTGGATCGTGTATTAGCAACCAAGCTGCATGATGGCTTATCAATAAATCGAATAACTGGCGTAAGCGACGGCGATGATTTCTCCACCAAAGATATCCTCCGGTTAGGATAGCCATGAGTAAAATAATGATTCCGGTTAGGATATACTGGATGAGCCGTGCCTGTTCCGCCTCCACCTTCTGACTTTTTAAGCGGGTGGATAATAGTTCGTTTTGTAGGCTTTCGCTGATCATCTTTCTGCGTATGTTCATTTGCTCTTGGGCATAATGGGATTGTAGGGAGTCAGCCCGGTTTGCCTGTTGGATGGCTTCCGATTGATTTCCGGTCGCATAATAGCATTCGGACAACATACGTGCCACACGCACCTTATATTCCTCGATATTGTCTTTGTTCCTCAAGAGAGGCGTGGCGACATTATTGAATGAGACTCTGTCTAATTCCTCCAATACGGATAGTGCCTCTTTGTTTTTTCCATGTTTCCGGAGAGAGACGGCGTATTCCATGAAGAGTTGATATTGCAGATAGCTGATCGTGTGTATTTGGTGTTTCGCCTGAAAGTGGCGGATATCGGTAATGCATCGTTTGGTCCATTCCTCCGCTTCGGCGGTCTTTCCCGTACGGCTTAATGCTATAGCTTTTACTAAGTGAGGAGAGCTTATCACTTTATATTTCAAGTTCACCAATGCTGAATCCGCATAGATGAGTGCTTGGGGATATAATCCACATTCAAGACAAGCGTTAGCCGCCGTGATATACCAGTTTTGAGGATTTATATATGCATATTTTCGTGCCTCGTTTATCCATCGCTCGCATTCTGCGGGTTGGCGTGTCTGTGCGTGAAGAAATGCCATACGCAGGTGATTCATGAGAAGGTGCTTGTCTTTTATGCGGATGGCGTAAGGTTTCATGCGGTCGAGTAGCATTCTCGCATGAGCCGTGTCCTGTAATCTGCAATAGCGAGTGTATATGATTTGGCGGGTTGCCAGCAAAAGCGAGTCATTCCCTATTTCTTGGGCATGGGTTTCTATCTCTTCGCATAGCTGGTCGTTCAAGCGACCGCTCAACAAAGAATAATCATTCAGTTGCGCTATTTGCTGATCCAATTGCTGCTTGGGTGGAAGAAGAGAGTGGGAGTCGCAGGCGTAAAGGACTGACAGTAGGAATATGTAAAGTATGCTTGTTTTCATGATGTCATAGTTTTATTTGTAATTCCAGACCGAAAAAAGGCTGGGTATTTTGTTGAAGGTAAGATCTCGTGCTGGCTGAATAGCGAGTGGGGCGTAAATCGGCGAGGTTGTTGGCAAAGAATGCCAGCGTGATGTGCTCTCCGAAAGCTTTGTTTACCCGAATATTCAGCATACCATATGGTTTATAAGAGTTTGGTAGGAATCGTTCCGGTGCGGTGGTGGAGAGTAAAGGCGCAAAGGCTGGATCCTCTTTCTGTGCCTCGGTGAACGGATGTATGATTCCGTCTGTTCCACACCAATATAGGGGCCATACATTCTCGCCAGTGCTACCGTTGTAGAGCGTACGATATTTATAGAGCCATATCATTTGCCACGTAAGGGTAGTGACCAGTCCGATTCTGGGGATGCGGGTGATGAAACGGAAGTTCGTGGAGATGATCTCCGAACGACTTTCATTTCCCGGTCCGCCTTGCCTGTCGTAAAAACCTACGTAGGGGTATTCTGTTTTATCTGTGTACTGGATCGGCCAGATCCCGTTAAGGGCCGTATTCTTTTCTCGTACATATAACCAAATCCCGTCTACGATTAGGGAGGTACGCAAGGGTGAGAAAGTCCCGAGGTCCGCTACCATCTCAATCCCATGTTTCTTCCTATGGAGTGTATTGACTGGTACAGATACCGGCGTGTAACTATATTTCTCTTGATAAGGGACAGCCTTACCGTTCACCCATACCTGTCCATCTTTGTATTCAGGACGAAGTTGGGCGGTTGATAGATAATCATATTCCCGATAGCTGAACGGAATATATTGCGCCGAGGAGGAAAAGCCATCCGTTTGTTTCTCGAAAAAAACGGTCATGTCTAGTCGGATGGCCGGAGTCTTCCCTATAAGGCCAACCTCTATCTTTCGATTTACGGTAGGTTTTAATTTCATATTTCGTTCCATTCCGGGGGCATGTGTCGTGAGAATACCAAGGGTGTTTCCACTTTCATTGCTATCATTATAATAGAAAGAGACCTTATCATTATAAATAGCTTCCGGGTAGAGTTTTTCCAATGTCGGCATGAAACTGATCCATCCGACCCCGGCTTTTAAACTCAATGTATAGCCGGAGGGAGAGGAGCAGAGAGACCATAAGAGATTCAGGCGAGGTTCTGTCTGATAGATTAAGGCATAATCCCGGCTTTTCAATCCTTGATTTCTTAATCCGGCTTTTACATGGAGGTTGGGAGTCCGGTATGTGGCCTCAATGAAGCCACCGAACGTATGCAAGGATGGGATTTCCCGGAATGAGCGGGGACGGATAGATGTAGAAGGAGGCCTTTGCCGATCGAAATCCCTGCCTCACCCTTCGTTGCCCTCACCACGCCATGAGAATCCGGCGGCTAAGCTGATTTCACGTCTCTGCCGTAGCGGAAATGAGGTAGACGCCAGCATCTCGGTTTCTACATAAAAAGGTCGGCTTTCATTGACTAATGTGTACATGTAGTTTGAGGATAAAACATTGGCTTCCCATTCGCCGCTCTCTTTCTGGTCTGTATAAAGCTGGCTAGAGGCATTGTTGACCTGACTCTTTGTTTGTTTGCTTTTTTGAAGGGAACCGTCTATTCTCAGAGACAGTTTCTTGAGCCAACGTCGGTCGGGTTGCCATTCCCCTTGTATGGAAAATCGCTGATCCAATCGTTGTCTTTGTGTATGATTCTGCTCGTTGACGAATTGCTTTTCCTTTCCTATGCGAGAGGTGTAAGTAAGGCTTAATTCTAGTTTTTTCCCTGCGGGCAACCAATGGTAAAGGTTTGCCAAGCGTATGCCGCCGGTATGGAAATCGCCTTGGCTGGTATAGTCCGCTAACAGGTTGAGCGTATGGCCTTGTGGGGAGATACAGAAGCCTTTTCCAAGCATATATTGTTTCAGTTTCGGATTGTAACGTATGCTGGTGGAGAGAGGCATTCTACCTTGATGAGTCTTGAGTAATAATACGCTATTTGTTAAGTTTCCGTACCGGGCAGAAGGTATTCCCCGGATGATTTCCGCCTCTTTCACTTGGTTGAGAGATAGAAAACGGGCATCATATCCTTCGTAAGGCTCGTTGATGCCGGTGTTGAAATGAAGAGGAGAGCCGTCTACCCATATTTGGGCACCCATAGCTGCGTTTTTATGAAATTGGTTTACCCCGTTCTTTAAAGAAACCTCCCGCACTGAGAAATATTGTGCGTCTGTCACCCCAGAATTATTGGTGAGACCTCCTGGTAATAACTGTGTCAGATCAGCGATCGTGATAGGTTGCGTGTGTTCCAATGTTGATGCAGGAAGCAAGGAAACCGTACCCGGAGTCTTAGACTCGATGGCTGTTACCAAAATGTTGGGTAAATAGAAGGACAGAGTATCCGGTTGCTCTTGCCCGTGAAGGTAATTGCCCGGATGAAGTGATGATAATAAGAGAAATATCGTCACGATCCTTATTGGTATTTTGTACAAAGTTGAGTAACGCATAGTATTAGACCTATTTATAGCCAGATGACAATACTGAAGTTTCCACCCCCTCCGAGGGTCGATTGAGGACTTGTCGTTTGTTCGAGACTACCCTTTAAACGAAATCCCGCTGATAAGGCGGAATGAATGGGATGCCGATATTCCATTTCCGTACCGATACCCAGACGGGTTGCCGTGCGAGCAATAAAATCCTCGTTCACTTTTTGCATGTTCTGCTCTAGCTTGATTTCTGCTGAGCCATTCTCATCCTTCTGCGTTTCCTTCTCCCATTTGATCTCGGTACCATAGCCCGATACGATATACACGGACGGGCGGATACTTAGCTTGTTTTCTTTAGGTAGGCGGATTTGTCGAAAAAACGCAATCTCTCCGTGGAAGAGCCCTGTATATTGTTTGACCGTAAAAGGATATATGTAGAAATCATTTTCCAAACGATTCCATCCGACAGTCATTTGCCATGTGGATGCCTTTCCGCCCGAAGTATCATTCTTTGTCGCCTCGTAACTTAGTTGGGTAGATAACATCCGTTGCCTTGCTAGGCGATAGGTGGCGAATGTAGTCCATATGGCAGACGAGCTTGTGGTGGGATTCCGTTGTAATATGCGGTTGGCCGTAGTTTGGTTGAATCGGGCTGTGGGCGACCAGATATGCGTCCGCGATTTATTCGTTCGGGTAAAACGACCTTGGTAACTGATTTGATGCAGCCGTTCTTCCCAGCCTCTCAAGTTGCCGGAGTTATTTGGATTGTCCGCTAATTGCTGGGTCTCGTAGAAGAGATCATGGAAAAGACTCCAATGCTCTTTTAGGGTTTCCGTTTGCAAGGAAACACCTAGGCGTTTTCCTTGGCTGCGAAACAGGAAACTTCCCGATAATTCTTGCATCGGAAGCCAATAACCCAGAGGAAATGTATAAAGTTTATCTTTACTATCCGTATCATACGTTAATTCCTCTGTACGATGGATATAATGGATCGAGGCTCCAAAGCGTCTGCGTACTTGTTCGTAAACGATACCTCCTGATATCCGGATTAAGTGTGCCATCCCATGGTAGATATGGTAAGAGGAGCGATCTTCGTTGCTTGTAGCTGTATAGTCTCCATCTATCCCGACCTTGATTTTCGGGGATAAGACGTAAGCCGCTTGTCCATAGATCCTGTATTTCTCGATGCGTTGTGGCTCTCCCAAGGAATCGCCGGCCGTAATCAGATAGTCCGGTTGCGATAATAAATTCCATTTTCTCCCTTCCAGTAGGCTTTGCGACCAATCGATACCACCCGCCAGCCAAAGCAGACCCAGCTTTCGGTTACCGGATACATAAGCCCTATAGGTCTGTGTTTGATCCGGCTGGTCGCTGGCAGGTAAGGCAGCTTGATGGATCAAATAACTTAAACCAGCTTCCATAGCGCTGCCCTTAGGCACATAGCTGATGCTGACAGGATTGGCGGATAAAGCCCATGCGCTCTCTTGTTGAGCCCATGACCGTGAGGCATAGACAGATAGTGATATCATATATAGAATGATAGTGATCTTCATAGAGGCTTACCGTTTTAAGGAAGGTGGAGTTTTCTCGAAATCCTCGGCGGTGTTATTGGAATCTTTCCAGCGGAAGCGTTTCCCCTCTTGCTCATATTTCCGACGCATTGCCAGGCCGGAACCGCCGGACGTGGCTATACCCGGACTCACATCCATAGAAGATGGGATACGTGTGTAAGCTACCGTAGAGGTTGAAGAGACGAAATTTGCGATATCCAGCACCCAATCAGCGGGTATATGGAGGTATTTTAGCGTATTGAAACTCTCTGGTTCTTTTTGGATGTGATCCGGATTGGCGATCCATTCTCTTAAGTCCGTTTTGGGACGGAACAAGAGGATCGTCGGGCCGTTCATGGAAAACAGATAGGAGAAACCGGTGCCACGCCATACCAAGTTTAGAGGTTTTACACCGGCGGAGATTTGGCTTCCGGTCAAGATAGGATCCCAAAAAGCCCATTCCACGCTGGATAAATCGAGCGAGGCCGGAACTCCCACTTCGCTATTGGTATGGTTTATGGCGTTAATCGCTATTGTTTGTCGCTCCCCCGGTTGAATGGGATATTCGGTTCCCGTTCCCGGAAACTCCCAGCACATCATGAATAAAGGTATTTCTTTCATATCGGTATGGAGCATCCATCCGGAAGGCTTTGTCACGCTTACGGGTCCTGCTTGTGCGATACATAGGCCATCTAGGAAAATCAAGTCATCGGAGTTATTGACCAACGTGAGGTATTGATCTTTGTTATAGACATTTTTCCCGTCAGGCCAGAGACAACCGCTGAAATAAATCTCGCTAATCAGTAGACGGCCTCGTTCGGACACTTCCAAAGGTATTTCCACGGATCGTTCTTCTCCATTGGCCTCGAACTGGATATTGGAGAGGCTACCACTCAATATATAATCCCTGTTGCCAGTCGTGGTTTCCTGATTTGCGGAGATTGCGCATATGCCAGCGGTTAGTTCAAATAGAGCTAGTCCATTTGTGTCGGTGGTCGTGGTGTAGACACAGCCTATACTTTGATTGATTAGTGTGACCGGGATATTCGCCAAGGAGATATCTACGTATCCGGAAGGTTTCTTCAATTGGATATGGATACTCCCCGTTTTGAAATACTCATTCTCGCATCCTGCCAGAAAACACAGACAGAGCAGGTGGGTGAGGAGAGAAAAATGTTTGTCTATCATGAATATGAGGCATTGTGCTTAATATATTGTAGACAAATATATGTGATTTTTTTATATTTCCATTTAGGAGCTAAAAACATTAACATGTGTTCTTCTTATTTCGGTAGCTTCAGCACGAACCGGATCAAGGCCACGAACACCTTCCCATACCGGTCCAGCTTGATTTGCCCCACGCCCCGGATGTCGCTGAACTGGTCCAAGGTGACCGGTTTCTTCTCCACCATGTCTTCCAAAGAATCGTCGGAGAAGATGATATAAGCCGGCGTATGCTCTCGCTCGGCGATTTGCTTGCGAAGTTGGCGGAGGGAGTCCAGCAAGGTCTCGTCCGTAGAGGCGGACCGGATCGGCCGGATCGGCTGGGCCTTGAAGGAGGATTTCCGCTCGCCTCTCCGGACGGGGCGTGTCAGCTCATCCGGTTCCCGATAGATGACGAGCTGGGCCTTTTGCTCCCCGTACAGGACACGCCTGCCTAGCGGGGTCATCCGCAAGACACGCTCGGCGGCGTAGTCGATCTCCATGTACCCGAGTTGGATCATCTGGTAAATGTACTCCTTCCATTCTTTATAAGAGAGATCCCGTCCGGCTCCGTACGTCTTTAGCTTATCGTATCCTCTCTCCAGCAGCTCCGCGCGGGCGGAGGCACGGAGTATGTCGATCAGCATCTGCATGCCCACGTGCTCGCCGGTCCGGATAACGGCGCTCAGCGCCTTTTGTATCAAGACACTGCCGTCGAAACGTTGCGGAGGGTTCTTGCACACGTCGCAGTTGCCGCAATCATGGTCCGCCTCCTCGCCGAAGTAACTGAGCAGGACACGGCGGCGGCACATATCGGACTCGCAATACCGTCTCATCCGGTTTAGCTTCTCCAAGTTCACCTCGCTTTGGCCACTCTCCTCGGCGAAACGGCGAAGTACGATCAAGTCGCTCAAGGAATAGAACAGGAGGGCATCGCTTTTCATCCCGTCCCTTCCGGCACGGCCGATCTCTTGGTAGTAGTTCTCGATACTCCCCGGCATGCTGTAATGCACGACCCAGCGGACATTGCTCTTGTCGATACCCATCCCGAAAGCTACCGTGGCGCACACCACGTCCACCCGGTCGTTGATGAAATCGTTTTGGGCCTGTTCCCGTTGGGCGGGCAGGAGGCCGGCGTGGTAGGCGATCGCCTTGATATTATACATCGCCAACTCATCGGCCAGCTCGGTCGTATCGTTGCGGCGCATGCAATAGATGATACCGCTCTGCTCCCGGTGCCCCCGGATGAAATGGACGATGGCGGCGATCTTCTCTTTCTTGTTAAGCCCTCGGCGTACCGTGAGGGAGATGTTCGGGCGGTCGAACGATGATATGAACGTTTGGGGCGTACGAAGCCGTAACTGCTCTAGGATATCCTTCCGGGTGATTTTATCGGCGGTAGCGGTCAGGGCCACGACCGGGACTTTCGGGAAACGTTCCTTCAATATCGCCAGTTGCGTGTATTCCGGACGGAAGTCATGTCCCCAATGCGATACGCAATGTGCCTCGTCGATAGCGATGAGCGAGATGTCCAGCCGGGGCAGGAACCAGTCCGCCTCCATCTTGATCCGTTCCGGGGAGATATACAATAATTTGATCTTGCCCTGCACGCAAAGTTGCTTCACCTGTTGTTGCTCCTCTTCCGGCATCATACTGTTCAACGCCGCCGCAGGGATGCCGTTGGCGATCAACCCCTCTACTTGATCCTTCATCAAGGCGATCAAGGGGGACACCACCAAAGCCGTACCCGGCAGATAGATAGCCGGTAGCTGAAAACAGATCGACTTGCCTCCACCCGTGGGCATCAGCACCAACGAGTCCTCTTTCTGTAAGATACGCTGTATGATGTCCGCCTGCAAGGGACGGAAGGAGGTATATCCGAAGAACTTTTTCAGTAGTAGTAATAATTCTTTCATATCGCTTTACGGGCATAAAAAGCGCAAAGATAGTTTATATCATAAAGTTTTACTACCTTTGCCCACATTATTTACATAACGAGCCGTGATGGCTCACCCTATTTTAGAATGACATTTGAAGATTTAGATTTGATAGAGCCGATACGTAAGGCTCTCGTGCAAGAAGGTTATACGACTCCAACACCTATACAATCAGAAGCGATTCCCATCGTTTCGCAAGGTTATGATTTATTGGGTTGCGCCCAGACAGGAACCGGTAAGACGGCGGCCTTCTCCATCCCGATTATCCAGCGGTTATATCTCCAGAAGAAGAAAGGTTACAAACGGGGTATCAAGGCATTGATCCTTACGCCTACCCGTGAGCTTGCCATCCAGATCGGAGAGAGCTTTGCCGCTTACGGCCGTTTCGCTGGATTACGCCATACGGTGATATTCGGGGGAGTAGGGCAAAAGCCCCAGACGGAAGCCTTGGAAAGAGGCATCGATATATTAATCGCTACGCCGGGACGTCTGCTGGACTTGATTGGACAAGGATTCATCCACTTGGATACCTTGGAGTATTTCGTCTTAGACGAAGCGGACCGTATGTTGGACATGGGCTTTATCCATGACATCAAGCGTATTTTACCGCTATTGCCCAAGAAACGCCAGTCCTTGTTCTTCTCCGCTACCATGCCCCCTGAGATCGAGCGCTTGGCAGGTACGATCTTGAGCGAGCCGCAAAAGGTGGAAGTAACCCCGGCCTCATCGACCGTGGACGCGATCGACCAATCCGTTTATTTCGTCGAGAAGGCCGAGAAGATCAACTTGCTGAAAAGCTTGTTGGAGAACCCGGAACTGGAATCCGTATTGATCTTTACCCGTACGAAACACGGGGCGGACAAGGTGGCCCGTGTCTTGTCGAAAGCGGAGATAGGGGCGGAGGCGATCCATGGCAACAAGAGCCAGACTGCCCGCCAGCGTGCCTTGACGAATTTCAAGGATCATACGACCCGTGTGCTGATCGCTACGGATATCGCCGCCCGTGGAATCGACGTGGATCATCTGACACACGTCATTAACTATGAGCTTCCTAACGTACCCGAGACTTATGTACATCGGATCGGGCGTACGGGTCGTGCGGGCCGTGAAGGTGTGGCGTTCTCTTTCTGCGACGCCGAGGAGGTACCTTTGTTGAAAGATATCCAGAAACTGATCGGCAAGGAAGTCCCCATAGCCGGTGGCCATATGTATGAGACCAAGGAGGTGAAAGCCGCCGTAGCCGAGAAGAAAGAAGCGATCAAGCAAGAGTCGAAACGCCGTAATATGTTCGGAAGCAAACGTGACGGTAGTTACTGGCGTAACAAGAAGCGTGCCGCCAATTCTTCTAAGTAATCTAAGTTGTTGTATTGTAACGACGTATAGTGTCAGTCCTTTCCATAGCATTGGCACAGTCGTGCCACGCCGGTGGCATAGCAGTGCCACAAGGATAGCAAGGGCGTGCCACAAGGATAGCAAGGGCGTGCCACAAGGATGGCACAGCTATGCCACCCGTATGGCATCCGGTTCGTCACCTAAGTATCCAAACAGTCCGCTTTAGCGAGCTGTTTGGCGCTATTACCCTATACTTTCTTTTAAAATGAGGTAATCTCTGGAATATTTCATTATTTTTGTGATTCAATTGTGAGTGAAACTTAAGGGTTGACGTTTGTGCTGATTGTAAAGGAGGACATAATATCTCGGATCAATAATGGCGATGCCAAAGCATTTGAACAATTATATACGACCTTCTACGTGTACTTGTGCGCCGTAGCGACTAAATATGTCTATAATTCGGAGGCGGCACGTGAGATCGTTAATGATGTTTTTATGAATGTATGGAATCACCATTCGGCGTTAATACATCCGGTAAACGCTTATTTAATTCGCTCGGTACGTAATTATTGCCTGAATTATTTAAGAGATAAACGTCAGCAAGAAGTCCCTTTATCAGATGTACAAGAAAGCTTATTGTCGATACAAGAGTTGCAAATCGACGCGGACCCCCATCCGTTGGCTTATCTGGAGAATAAGGAATTCGAGGAGAAAATCTATCGTGCCGTGGATTCCTTGCCCGCTAAATGCCGGGATATCTTCGTGCAATATCTTTACCATAACAAGACCTATGAGGAAATAGCGATAACAAATCATATCAGTTCCAGTACGGTACGAGTACAGATCAAGATCGGTTTGGCGAAGTTGCGTGAACTTTTAGGCGATCTTTACCCTCTTTTCTTACTTATATTTAATTTTTTCGAAAAATAATTGGAATCTCCTTAAACGGAATCTCTAAAACAGGTGTATATAATAGAAACCGGGTTGAAAACCGGCTCCTTTGTTAATATCATGGAAATAGAGAATAAACACATAGAAGATTTAATTTATAGCTACCTCATGGGAGATATATCCGAGGAGGGGCGAAATGAATTACTACAATGGTTGGAAACGGATGACGCTCATAAACAGTGCCTTTCCGAGATGGCAGATTGTTGGGCGACGGCGCATGTACCTTTGTTTGCCTCTGATATGAAAGCCGATTTCCAAAAACATTTCGGGGCACTTATCGATCCCGCTATTCCTTCTGAAAAGAATCATTGGCTAAATTTTCGGTTTTTAGGAAAAGTTGCCGCCTCGGTCTTGATCGTGGTATCGGTGGGAACTGCCTCTTATTATATAGGTACGAGACATAATCAGCCGAAATCTGCCGCCTTGGCTTATTTTGAGACGACAACTCCTATGGGAGCCCAAACGAAAGTCGTTTTGCCGGATCAATCCGTGGTTTGGGTCAACGCAGGTTCCACGTTGAGATATGGCAGTGATTTCAATACGAACGGACGTAGCGTACAATTGGATGGTGAGGCTTACTTCGAGATTACCCGGGATTCCCTTAAGCCTTTTATCGTAAAATCAAAGAAGTTGGATATCAAGGTTCTAGGAACTAGATTTAACGTAAAGGCTTACGGAATGGATGAAATGACCGATGTCACTCTGGTGTCGGGAAAAGTAAACGTGAGCTTGCGGGATGAGGTTGCCCATGCGGGCGATGTGACCTTGACTCCAAACCGGAAACTAAGCTTTAATAAGCAGACCAATAAGGTAAGAGTCAGTGAGGTGGATGCCAAGGATGCTCTCTCTTGGATGGACGGTAGCCTGAAATTCTCCGAGCAACCTTTCATGAGTATCGCCAAGGATTTGGAACGTAAGTTCAACGTGCGTATTCGTGTCGAGAGCGATCTTTTGAGAAAGGAAATCTTCTCCGGTAGCTTTACGAAAGATTATTCGTTGGATAAGATCCTTCGTGAGGTGGACGTGGATCATAAATATGTGTGGACTCGTTCGGGAGATGAGATTATTATAAAAGATAAGTAAAAACAAAAATACAAACCTTAATCCTAAGGTGTAAGTGTGGAAAATAGTATAAACGAGAAAATTATTTATTAAATCTAACTTTAATGGAAATGAACTATTTCAAGAAGACCGGTAAGATGATGGTAGCCGCATGTATGCTTGCGGGACTGCCGTTTATTCCCGGTACGGTTTCAGCGTCCGAACTTCAGACACAAATGATGTCTGTTCAAATGGAAAGTACGACATTAAAAGAACTTTTCGATTTGATCGAGGAAAAATTCAATTACACGTTCCTTATCCGTAACAATGACATCAATCTGAATGAGCGTATCTCAATCGACATGTCGAACCGCTCGGTCGAGGAGATTTTGACGACGGCGCTGAAAAATCAGCATGCTGATTTTGTTGTAAACAACAATAGGATTGTTGTTTACAAGTCATCTTCTAATCCAAATGAATTGAGAAACACGGAGAGAATGGTGGCGCAGCAGACGATTACGATTTCAGGTACCATTGTTGACGCGGTGACGGGTGAGCCGGTAATCGGCGCGAACGTGCTTGTGAAAGGCACTACGAACGGTACCAGTACCGATTTCGATGGAAAGTTTAGTTTGGAAGCTCCGGCCGGAGCTACTTTGGTCGTTTCTTACATCGGTTATGTGAACCATGAGGTTAAAGCGACTAGTGCTCCGATGACTATCCGTATCAAGGAAGACACTCAGAACCTTGAGGAGGTGGTTGTTGTTGGTTACGGCGTGCAAAAAAAGGAAAGCTTGACGGGTGCCATGCAGGTGGTGAGCAACGAGAAATTGTTGGATGCCACTAGCCCTACGGTCGAGAACTTATTGTCTGGTAAGGCTCCGGGCGTGCAGGTTACTTCGGGTGGTGGTCAGCCGGGCGCTGCCGGTAAGGTGGTGATCCGTGGTAAGTCTACGGTAAACGGTAGCACGGACCCTCTTTGGATCGTGGATGGCGTAATCGTCGGTACGGATGCGGGTAGCTTGAACCCGGCTGATATCGAATCCATGTCTATCTTGAAGGATGCCGCTTCAACCGCTATCTATGGTTCTCAAGGAGCGAACGGTGTTATCGTGGTGACTACGAAGAAAGGTAAGATCGGAAAAGCTACGATCAACGCTTCCGTAAAGATGGGTGTGAACCAGTTGCACCGTGGAAACATGAATATGATGAACGGCGAGGAATTATATGATTATTATAAATCTTTCGCTAATCAAGACGCCCTTCCGAGTTATTTTACGGAGGATTTGCGCAACCGTAACTTCGACTGGTGGAAAGAGGGTACGCATCTGGGCTTCGCTCAAGACTATAACGTATCTGTTTCCGGTGGCTCAGAGAAGATCAAGACGTATACATCCGTTGGTTACTATAATGAGGATGGTGCCGTGAAAGGATATGACTACAAGCGTTATAACTTGCGTTTCAATGTGGATTACCAAGCGACGGATTGGTTGACTATCAAACCTAAAGTATGGGCTACCCGTAGCGACGTGATGGACCAGCAGCAAGATCTAGGCGCTATCATGTACGTTAATTTCCCTTGGGACTCCCCGTATGACGAGAATGGCGACTTGATCCAGCAATACAGGCCGACCGATTGGGTGAATAGCGATGCTACAAATTACTTGTATGACCTGCAATGGAATTATGAGAAGAAAACTTCCTATGAGTTTATGGGAAACTTTGACTTCGATATCAAGTTTACCGATTGGTTGACTTTTGCGTCCGTGAATAGCTATAAATATAATAACATTCTTTTCAAAGGCTATAACGATCCTCGCTCTAAGGCAGGAGAGGCCGACAATGGATTGTTGCAAGATAAGACCACAACTTCTTATCGGGTATATAGCAACCAATTGCTTCGTTTTAATAAGGTGTTCGATAAACATTCCATCAATGCGATATTGGCTTATGAGTGGAACTCTTATACCCGGGAAATCAAGGATCAGACAGCGGCTAGTTTCGCTCCGGGTTTCTCCGTGGCAGATGTAGCGACAACTCCTAAGACAATAAAAGGATCGCAAGAGGAATGGGCTGTACAATCCTATTTGTTCAATGCCAATTATGCGTATGACAATCGTTATTTATTGTCTTTCTCTTTCCGCCGAGATGGTGCCTCAAACTTTGGTGAGGATGCTAAATATGGTAATTTCTTCTCTGTTAGTGGTGGTTGGAATATCCATCAGGAGGAATTTTTCAAGGCAAAGGATTGGGTACAGCAATTGAAGTTGCGCGCTAGCTATGGTTCTGTAGGTAATCGTCCTACTGAGCTGTATTCGCAGTATACTTTGTATGCTATGTCTACGGGATACAACGGTGATCCGGGTGCGGTAATTGCTCAAAAAGAAAATAAGAACTTGACATGGGAGAAAACCTATACGGCGGGTGTAGGTATCGACGCTATCTTGTTCGATCGTCTGACTATTAATTTGGATTATTACAATAAGAAAACAACCGATTTGCTTTATAAAGTGCCTCTGCCCGGTGTGACAGGTATCACGGGTATCTATCGTAACGTTGGTTCTGTTAAGAATAATGGTTTCGAGGTTTCATTAGGTGTGGACATCTTGAAAGGTGGTGATTGGAATTGGAGCGTTGCCGCTAACTTGGGCTTGAACCGTAATAAGATCACAGAATTGTATGGTGGTAAGAGCGAGATTATTACTGCCAACGCAGGAACAAGCTATTACATCTATATGGATAAGATCTTGACTCCGGGTCAGGATGTGGATACTTGGTATGGAACTGAATGGGCTGGCGTAGATCCGCAAACAGGAGCTCCGTTGTGGTATACAACAAATGAGAAAGGAGAACGCATAACAACTTCTGATTATAGCGAGGCTTCCAAGCACCAGACTATATTAGGAAAATTAAGCCCTGACTTCTACGGTGGTTTCTCTACAAATCTATCTTGGAAGAATATCGATTTATCCGCAGTCTTCGGTTATTCGGTAGGAGGTGAGATTTACAATTATGACCGTTCTATGTATGATAGTGATGGTGCTTATGTAAACTATAATCAAATGAATTTAAGGGATGATTGGAATCGCTGGGAAAAACCGGGCGATATCGCTACCCATCCAAAAGCTGAATATGGTAATAAGAGCCAATCCAGCAAGGGATCTTCCCGTTACTTGGAGGATGCGAGCTATTTACGTTTGCGTAGCTTGACATTAGGCTATACGTTACCTTGGAAGATCCAATATGTAGACAATGTCCGTCTTTCTTTCTCGGGTGAGAACTTGTTTGTTCTTTCGGGTTTCTCTGGAGTGGATCCGGAACTTCCTGCTGAGGTAGGAAGCCAATACAAGGCTGGTTCGGTTGGTGTGGCCATTTCTCCGTACCCACAAGCCCGTAAATTTATGTTTGGTTTAAATGTTACATTTTAATTAAAGGAATAAGAATGAAAAAAATAGCTATAGTGGCTCTTGCGGCAGCGGCCACATTTATAACAAGCTGTGATATCGAACGTATGCCTTATGATAAGTATACGGAGGACAAGATCATGGAAGATAAGGATGCTGCGGTTGATGTCTTATTAAACGGTTGCTACGCTAAATTGAAAACTGCATCTGAGCATTTACACTATTGTGGAGAGTTCCCCGGGGATAACGTTTGCAAGGATAAGCCGACCACAAATCCATTCGGTACTTACTTTACTTATCAGCATACCGTTAATAATGGTGGGCTTTCTACGGTTTGGAACAGTGCTTATAATATCATCTCGCAGACAAGTTCTTTAATGAAGATGATCAATGAGAATGAATCTCCAGAGTTGAACCAAAAGTTGGGTGAGGCCTATTATATGCGTGGCATGATGTATTTTTATCTGTGTCGTGTGTTTGGCCGTCCTTATTATCAAGAACCGGAGAAGAATCTGGGTGTACCTATTGTGAATGGTATGCCTGAGGATATGGATAACCTGGATCTTCCGGATCGTTCTTCCGTGAAAGATACGTATGAGCAAGTTCTGTCTGACTTGAAAAAGGCAGAAGAGTTGATGTCTGATTTTAAGTCGCCTGCCTATGCCTCAAAGTATGCGGCTCAAGCCTTGTTGGCCAAGGTTTATATGTATATGAGTGGTACTTTTGAGAATCCGAATAAGGAATACGCTCAATTATCTTATAATTATGCGAATGAGGTAATCGAGAGTAATCAATTCTCCTTATTGAGTCGTTCGACGTTTATGACATATAATGAGCTTGCTCCGGATGCGGCTTCTCAAACGGAGACTATTTTTGCCGTGAAATTCATTGCTTCGGATTGGGATGATTGGGGTAGCCCGTTAGGTAGTATGTATGCGGAGATTGATGGTCAAGGCTGGGGTGAGGTATACGCTAGCGCTAAATACATGGATTTGCTGCATGAGACAGGTAAAAATACGGATGCCCGCGAGGCTTTTATCCATCCACAATATAAGAAGAATGATGCGGGAGATCAAATTCCGGCTTTCCGTTTCGTCGCTAACTTGTATACGGACGGAAAGATTTCCGGTTATGTATATCGTCAGGGTGAGACAAAGGAAGTAGGTGGTAAGTTAATCGCTACCGTGGATGATGAAGAGTACACATTAACTCCCGTAGATGTGGATAATAAACGTTATTCTATTAGTTATAAGGGAAAAACTTATGTCGGTGATTATGATTACCTGATGTTAGAAAGCCAAGGTAATCCGAAATTCTATAGTTATAAATGCTCTAAGCAAGAAGGTTATCCCCACCTTTATTCACCGGTTATCTCTCGCTTAGGTGAGTTATACCTGATTCGCGCCGAGGCTAGCGCTAAATTAGGAAACTATACAAAAGCATTAGCCGATTTGAATACCGTTCGTACCCGTTCCTTACCTAACGCCGGATATAAATCTTTGGATGCGACAAACGCTCATGAGCTTATCATGAAAGAACGTCAGTTGGAATTAGCTTATGAGGCTGACCGTGGTTTTGATGTATATCGTGTAGGCGATACGATGAAACGTCATTACCCGGGATTCCATGACGGCGTGCCTGAATATCCTGCTACCAGCCCGTTGGCTATCCAGTATATTCCGCAGTCTGAGATTAACGCTTATCCGGGTACATTAACTCAGAATCCGTAATAAGCGATGAATAAGTATTGTATAATGAGTGTGTTGGCAGGGTTTTCCTTGCCAACAACTTTAATAGCTCAATCAGCTCCCCGGCAACCTAACGTGGTGATCATCGTGGCCGATGATCTCGGGTATGGTGATCTAAGCTGTTACGGGGCTCATCGCATACAGACTCCGGGAATGGATCGTATCGCAAATGAAGGCATACGCTTTACGCAAGGTTATTGTACGGCGGCTACTTCTACCCCCAGCCGGTATTCCTTGCTTACCGGATTATATCCTTGGACAAATAGGGATGCCAAAATACTTCCCGGCAATGCGGCTCTGATTATCAATACTCAACAGGTTACCTTGCCGAAGGTGATGAAGCAAGCGGGCTATGTCACCGGCTCGGTCGGCAAATGGCATCTAGGATTAGGTGACGGGGTGGTAGACTGGAACCAGCTGGTTTATCCCGGAGCGAAAGAGATCGGTTACGACTATTCTTTTATCCAAGCTGCTACTAATGACCGGGTTCCCTGTATCTTTATCGAGAATGGGAGAGGTGTAAACCTCGATCCGAACGATCCTCTCTATGTCAGTTATAAGGAGAATTTCCCCGGGGAACCGACTGGGAAGGATAATCCTGAATTACTGAGAATGCTCCCGAGTGTCGGGCATGCCGGCGCTATCGTAAACGGTGTACCTCGAATTGGTTTCCAGAAAGGAGGCAAGACCGCCCAATGGAAAGATGAGGATATGGCAGAGTTGTTCCTTGAGAAGGCGAAAGGTTTTATGAAAGAGAATAAGGATAAACCTTTCTTCCTGTACTATGGCTTGCATCAACCGCATGTACCTCGTGTTCCGAACGAGAGATTCGCGGGTAAGTCGGGGATGGGACCTCGTGGAGATGTTATCTTGGAAGCGGATTGGTGCGTGACCGAATTCTTGAAGGAAATGGATAAGTTGGGGCTAACGGAAAATACGTTAGTTGTTTTCACTAGCGATAACGGACCGGTTCTGGATGACGGTTATCAAGATCAAGCCGTGGAATTGGTAGGGGATCATAAGATGGCCGGACCGCTTCGTGGAGGAAAGACGAGCTTGTATGATGGTGGGACCTGTATCCCGTTCATGCTTCGTTGGCCTGCGGAAGTTAAGCCGGGCGCTGTGTCGGATGCCTTGGTTTGCCAGATGGATTTGTTAGCCTCGCTGTCGGCGTTGATCGGACAGACCTATTCTGATAAGGTAGATAGCCAAAACACCTTGCCTGTCTTTCTAGGAAAAGGTGGTAATGGGCGAAAGGAACTTGTCTTGGAAGGTTATTTCAATTATGCGCTACGTGATGGTGATTGGGTCATGATCCCGCCGTATCCGGATACCTATGGTGACGCGGAGGAGGCTGCCTTTGCCGGAAATAGTAACTGTTATCAATTATATAATGTAAAGGAAGACATCGGTCAGCAAGTTAATTTGGCGGAAAAAGAACCTAAAAGACTTCGACAGATGATGATGACCTTCGAGAGGCTAAAAAGGGAAACCGGAAAGATAACGAACTTTTAGTCTTGGACTCTTTATTTTTTCAAAATACTCAATAACGTTTTGATTGAAAAAATATTTTTTTAATTTCTTATGTTATTTTTGTATGGCACTTTTTGTTGTTTGTTTGATTATAACTGCACTTATAATAATATCAGAGGAAATAATTGATGAAAATATGATTTTTTGTATTTCGGTAATAGTGATATTTTCTTTTGTTTTATTTTTAGATGCGTTATATCTGTTGGTTAAAAATAATAGAATTTTAAAGAAAATAGATTTGTATTTGAATGATGCAATTTTAGTTTCTGCAAAGGTAGAGCGTTGGGATAAAATTGATATTTCATATAAGCCTTATCAAGTAAAAGTATTTTTTGAATTTAAAAACCAAAAAAAAGTAATGATTAGTGCTCCTGGAAACGCTATTATGGGATACAATAAAATATTTTCTAAATTTGATGGTAAGGTAGTAAATGTTTTATATTCAGATTCTAATCAACAAATTTTATTTATTAAGTAAAAAGAAAGAGTTGTAATATGGCATTAAAGTTGGCGGTCTAATATACGACAAGTTGAACTGTTAAACTCACGGAATTGTTTAAATGATTAAAGAAAATAAAACCTGTGAAAGTGTATTTTTTTATTTAACAATCAAGGGCGATACATTAAATCCTGAAGAATTAAATAATGTTTTAAATTTGCCTTGCGATATTTTTCATAAAGGTGAAATTACATTTAAAGAATATAAGGGGAAGCAAATTTACAATATAACACAAAAAACAAATAGGTGGGTTTATAAGTCTGATTTTCAATATTCAAATAATGAGGATATCAACAGATTCGTTTGGGAACAACTTACATTATTGAATTCATATAAATCAGTTTTGCAACCATATTTTGAAAAATATTATAGTTTTGCAACATTATCTGTCTATATGGACAATAAATCTTATATTCTTTTAAATTCAAAGATACTTCATTTACTTGATACGCTTGGTGTTGATTTGGAATTGGAATTTCAATAGAAAAGAAGTTAAACGCCGTAATTCAATCCAAAACGCTCCATTGGGTATGATTATGACAACAGCAAAAGAGAGTTGAAAATAGATTAGGGGATTGGCTTGTATGAAATTAATTGTTTTGGACTACGAAACGAATTTTGTTAATAATTTTTTAAAGAAAGAATATCGTGAAAGAATGCTTTTTGATTTAAGCAAAGAAGAAAATAGGTGGCTGAAAGTTGGAAAGAAAATAGAAAATATTGAAAATTATTTACGTAGAGAGGTAAATCATATAGCAGGTCCGAAAGAATTAATAGGGTGTGAAAATATTTTTAAATATTTAAAATACAAAAAGAGCAGTCCATGTTATTATTTTTCGCCTCCTAATGATTATGACCGTAGTATAATATCTCTTGCGGAAGCGGTGAACTTATCTGAAACAAACCCCAGTTTAGAAGTATTGCTCATTTGCGAGGATTGTAAAACGATTTACGTCAGAAGGGAAAAAGGAGTGGGGTGTGTTCCAAGAGATATTTTCAGTATAAAGCAAATTTATTAAAAATCTAAACCTGTACGGTGGACAAATCGAAAGAATTACTTTAAACTTTTATTACAATTTTTATTCTCCTAGAAATAGGAAAAACTTTTTATTTCAAAACAAAACGCCCTTTGTGGCGTTTTGTTTTTTTAGTATTGTATGATAAATTTATTGATTGCTTAATAATCTAAAAGACAGTTGTTTAAAAGTTAAGTGGTGCGGGCGGAGGTGACATGTAGAGGCGGAGCAGCAAGAAATACGGGCGGAAACTGCGAAATAGTTTGTGTGCAAGGCAAGGGAGAGAGGTGCTTACGCTTCTGTTTGAAGGAAAAGAATTATTCGGGTTTGTTTGTGTCGGTCGACCGTGGCTGACTGAATACGGGGCGCAGCAAGTCTTCCGCGCTCAGTCCGAGCGCTTTTGACAATCTGACAAAATTCAAGGAGTTCGGTATGGTTTTGCCGTTGAGCCAATTTTTGAAAGAAGGAAATGTTTGGAGAAAACCGTGCTTTTTGAGGTAAAACATTTTAGGCGCGTTTTTTGATACGAATCGACGGAGGTTTGGCGTTATATTTTTGCAGTTCATGTCTTGTTCATAGCTGTCCGGAAAATCGTCGAGCCCGAGAACGAAGCTTGCCGAGCGGTCAAGACAACGTGCGACGTCAAGCATGATTTCGAGCGAGGCTCCTGTTTTCCTGAATTTTTTGAGTTTTCGCGCAAGAAGTAAAATTTCCTTGTTTTTGACGGGTTCTTTTGTTTCGTAAAACAAGTCGTCAATCAGTAATTTTATATTGTCGAAAAAATTTTTCATTGTTTTTCCTAAATCGATGAAACGGGCAGACGAAAAGTCCGCAGACGCGTAAGGTGGCGGGACGTATAATCAAAATATATATAGAATGCATTGTTTGCCGTTTATATTTTAACAAAACTCTAAACAATATTTTGTTTTTGTGCAAAACCGTCAACCGAAAGGAAAAAGTCGGACAGTTTTATTATTTTTGCTTTTCAAAGCACAGGAAAAAACCTCTGCCGACACAAAACCGTTGTAAAATTTAAGAAATTCGGCGGCTGCCGTTTGTCTGCGACTTGACGCTTCAAACGGCGGCTTGACAAGGGGCAGGTTATGTCGGTAGAAAAAGTAAAGAAATATTTTGCGGCTTTCGGTCTTTCGGAAAGGATTATGGAGTTTCCCGTTTCAAGCGCGACTGTCGAGTTGGCTGCGGCGGCGTTGAATTGCGAAAGGGGAAGGATTGCAAAGACGCTGTCTTTTTTTGCGGGAGAAAAAGTTATTGTCGTTGTTTTTGCCGGGGACGTAAGAGCGGACAATGCCAAATTCAAGGCATATTTCGGGACTAAAGCCAAAATGCTGCCTCCCGAAGAGACGGAAAAACTTGTCGGTTACGCCGTCGGAGGAGTTTGTCCTTTCGCCTTGAATGAGGGGGTGGAGGTGTATCTCGACGTTTCGTTAAGACGCTTTCGCACGGTTTTTCCCGCTTGCGGCAGCTCCAACAGCGCAATAGAACTTACCCCTTGCGAGCTGGAAAAATATTCGGGCAGTTTGGGCTGGATTGACGTAAGCAAGGGGGTAATTTAGTTTCGGTAATTACGTCGGGAAGCTTTTCACTGCCAATCAAAGACGAATTTTTTTGCAGGTACATAATATAAAATATGGATATGAACGTAAAAATTTCGCTTTGCATGATAGTGAAAAACGAAGAGGACGTAATCGCCCGTTGTCTGGATTCGGTGTCCCGCTGCGTTGACGAAATAATAATAGCGGACACCGGCTCTTCCGACAGGACAAAGGAAATTTGCAGGGATTTTACCGACAAGGTTTTCGACTTCGAGTGGACGGATGATTTTGCCGCCGCAAGAAATTTTTCTTTTTCCAAGGCGACGGGGGATTATTTGATGTGGCTGGACGCCGACGACGTTGTTTCTTCCGAAAATATCGGGCTTTTAAAGGAGCTGAAAAAAACGCTGGCGCAGAAAAATCCCGATGTGGTGATGTGCAGATACGTCACTTCTTTCGACGAAAACGGAACGCCGCTTTTCAGCTTTTTCAGAGAAAGACTTCTCAAACGAACGGCAAATTTCAAATGGGAGGGGTTTATTCACGAGTGCATTTCCCCGCGCGGTAACATTATCTATTCGGATTTTACCGTCCACCACAAAAAAGAGAGAGGCGCAGGCGACCGAAATCTCAGAATCTTTCAGAAAAAAATTTCGCAGGGCGTTAAGCTTGACGCGCGAAACACCTTTTATTACGGCAGGGAGCTGTGTTACAACAAAATGTACGCGGAGGGAGCGGCGGTGCTGGAAAGAGCGCTGGATATGGATTTGAAAAACAACCGCAACGAAGCGTGCCTGTTTTTATACGACTGCTACAACGCGATGGACGAAAAACAGAAAGCGTTTCTTTCGCTGTGCAGAAGTCTGGAAAAGGGACCTCCCCGCGCGGACATTCTGTGTCGGATTGCAGGCGTTTTCAAGGCGCGGCGCGACTTCGAGACTGCGGCATTCTGGTACGACGCGGCGACGAAATGCGGCGATATGTCCGCAAGAGGCGAGTTCGACAGGGCGGAATTCAGGACGTTTATACCGTTTGTCGAGTTGTCGTGCTGTTATTTTTATCTGGGGGACAAAAAAAAGGCTTTGATGTTTCATGAAAAGGCAAAAAGTCTGCGCCCCTCTCATCCGTCCGTCCTGTTCAACGAAAGGTTTTTCGGCGCTCAATAAAAAAATATAAATAATTAAAAAAAATGTTTGACATCGTCTGAAAGATATGCTAGACTAAATAGGCTGTCGCGGGGAGCGGCAGTAAAAAGAAGCTTGAAAA
>ERZ779840.359-NODE-359-length-55863-cov-10.292969_pt1 | contig 55863 bp, 40 predicted proteins | sample MGYA00511561_ERZ779840 | MGnify/ENA primary metagenome ERZ779840 (study PRJEB29588, sample SAMEA2162036) | human gut metagenome | biome: human gut; feature: human-associated habitat; material: faeces | place: Denmark | collected 2008/2010 ...
CCTTAGTACCTGTATAAATAGTTACCCACTTACCGTTCTTGTACTGCTGTAACTGATAACCGCTTGCGGTTGTACCCTTGTTCCACCGGAATGTTACATTTGTGCTTGACAGCGATTTTACTTTGAATCCGCCTACACCGTAAGGATTGGTATTTACCTTGACCTCATTGCTCCACGAACCGTACTGCTTAGTATTTCCGTAGGTCTTGTACGCTCTTATTCTGAATCTGTAGCCGGCAGTGCCTGCCTTGAGCTTCTTTACAGTGAAGCTTGTGTTGGTAGCCTTTGTTCCGGTGTAGATAGTTACCCACTTACCGTTCTTGTACTGCTGTAACTGATATCCGCTTGCGGTTGTGCCCTTGTTCCACCGGAGTGTTACATTTGTGCTTGACAGCGATTTTACTTTGAATCCGCCTACACCGTAAGGATTTGTATTTACTTTGACCTCATTGCTCCACGAACCGTACTGCTTAGTACTGCCGTAAGTTTTGTAGGCTCTTATCCTGAATCTGTAGCCTGCTGTGCCTGCCTTTAAGTTCCTCACTGTGTAAGTCGTAGCACTGTTTTGGGCTATATTCGCAAGCGTTGTCCACTTTTTGCCGTCCCACTTCTGTAGCTCATAACCTGTAGCGCTTGTGTTCTTGTTCCACTGAAGTGTCACGCTTGTAGAGGTCTTTGATTTAACCTTAAAACCGCTCATACCGGAGGGATCAGTGTTTGCGCTTAGTGTTGCTGAATATGCGCTGTAAACCGTAGTTATATCATATATCTTATATGCTTTGATGCGGAACTTGAAGGTTGTGCTTGCCTTAAGACCGGTTACGTTGAAGCTCGTATTTGCATTGCTCGTGAATGTCTTTATCGTCACCCACTTCGAGCCGTCATACTTGTCAAGCACATAACCGTCAGCGGATCTGTTCTTGTTCCACTGTAAGTTTGCACTTACGTTGGTCTTTGATTTAACCTTGAAGCCGGTCACCTTAGCAAGTGCGGGTAACTTGTCAAGAAGCACATAACTAAATTTTCCGCTTTTAGCATAGGCTTCCGCCTGTGTGTCACTGTAACAGTAAATTTTTAAGCCGGTTGTCTTTTTATTGCCGTTATCATCATAACAATATCCTAAAGCCTTATCAGCGATAGTTTTAACACCGGCGGGTATCGTAATTTTAGTAAGGCTTTTGCAATTGCTGAAAGCACCCAAACCTATACTTGTCACACTGTCGGGTATCTTCACACCGGTAAGACTTGCACAATCGATAAAAGTTGACATTTCAATTGCTGTGATACTGTCAGGTATTGTGATACTTTTAAGGCTTTTGCAATTACTGAAAGCATGGTGCTCAATATTTGTAACGCTGTCGGGTATCGTTATACCTTTAAGATATATGCAATCACGGAATGCGGCAACGCCAACAACCTTAACACTGACCGGTATACTGTAACTCTTATTCTTCTTGTTTGCTGGATAACATACTATTTTCGTTTTATCCTTGCTGAAAAGGATCCCATTTACATCAGCGTAATTTTTATTGCTCGCCGCAACATTTATTGCTTCAAGACTTGTGCAACCAAAGAAAGAATACGTATCTATATCCTGCACGCTTTTCGGTATCGTTATGCTATTAAGGCTTATGCACTTATTAAAAGCACGATCCCGGATAACGGTAACACCGTCCGGTATGCTATAGCCTACATTTTTAATTCCTGCCGGGTAACAGATTATTTCTGATTTATTCTTATTAAAAAGAACTCCGTTTGCAGAAGAATAATATTTGTTCCCTGCTGTAACATCTATTTTAGTCAGATTTGCACAGTTAATGAATGCACTATCCCCTATTTTCGTTACATTATCCGGTATCTTTACGCTGACAAGACCGGCACATTCAGAAAAAGCGGCATAGCCTATTTCTTTCACGCCATCCGGTATTGTTATACTTTTAAGCGAAGTACAGTTATAAAAAGCACTGCGACCTATATACACCACACTGTCCGGCATCGCTATGCTTGTAATCTTTGTACAATTTTTAAAAGCCAGATTGCCTATTCTTGTTACGCTCTTTTTGTTGATTTTCTCCGGAACATCAACTTTTTGCTCACTGCCTTTATAACCGGTGATCTCCACCGTACCATCGTCAAGCACGCCGTACTCAAAATTCCCGTAAGCTTCCGCTCCGGCACATACAGCGCACAACACCATCATAACCGCAATAACCGCGAAAGCCGCTATTGCCAACAGCCACTTTTTGACTTTCATATAAATTTCTCCTTATAAGTGAAAATTCAACGCAAAAAGGCACAGCCGCCGTGAGCTGTGCCTTGATATCAATATATATACCGCCGCTGATATCAATATTTCTCCCACGGATAACAGCTGTATCTTTATACTTTACAGTGTTTTCAGTATATCACCGACACCGGTTATTGTCAAGTATATTTCTCCTGTTCAGCCTGTATATTATATTCATCCGTTCATATCCGTATATATTACGACAATTTTACTCATACATTATAGCCATACACAAAAGCGGGGCGCTATTATCGTTATTAAGCTGTCATCAAGAATAGTCCACAACGTCAAGCCATGTAAAGAGGAGATCCTTCTCTTCCTTGCTTGTAACGCCCTTTGCGAGCGTTGATGCCGCCATGATGGGTAACCATTCCTGGACATATGTCTTTGCTGTATTTGTCTTCTTGCAGAAGAGGTTGAGATACTTCTCAGCTGTTTCTGTAGATGTAAGTGCAAGCTTCAGATATGTCTTGGCTACATCTGCACTGGCATTACCTGCCGAAGCGCCTATCCAGTCAACTATATAAACCTTGTTGTCGTCTGTTATAACTATGTTCTCGGGACCGAAGTTACCGTGGCACAGCTTAACGTGCTTGGGTGTGCTGTCAAGTCTTGTCAGAAGATCGTATCTCTTGATATGATCGATAACGTCAAGGCCCTCGATTTCTTCTCTCAGTTTATCCTTCAGCTTTGAAATACCTGTAACCTTCTTAGCGTGAATGCTGAGCTGAAGCTCTACCATGTCATCAAGATAGCCGTCACAGTTCTCAGGCTCTTCCTCCATGATCTGTGCAAGAGTCTTGCCCTTGATAAGCTCTGTAGCTATTGCCCACTTGCCGTCTATTAGTTCAACTTCCTTTATTTTGGGAACGTTAAGTCCGGTTTCTTCAACCTTTGAATCCATGAACGCCTCATAGAAAACTACTGTTTTGGGTGCATCGGGTTTGAATACCTTTACTGCAAGGTCGCCGCTCTCATATACGTCAACGGTTTTACCTTCGGAGATTTTTTTACCTAATTTTATTTCATTCATACTTAAGTCCTTTCCGGGAGCGCTGTGCTTTATGCTGCGGCGTTTCCTTTTAATGTGACTTGATTATAACACTTTTTCGCCGGTTTGTCTATAGTTTGATTGGAATTTTAACAAAAATGCAACAAAATATTTTTCGCAGTTGTGCAATTTGACGAAAAATGTAGTGGAGTAATTTACAGTAATTTTTCACCATTATGATATCACGTTTGGCTTTAATATGCTGTCTGTGATTACATCAGCTCGTTGCTGTCAAGGATAACAGTAAAAGGGCCGTCGTTGAGAAGCTCAACCTTCATATCAGCACCGAACCTGCCTGTCTGTACATCGGCTATACTTTCGCACTTCCGGCATTGCTCGACGATATACTCGTACAGCTCGTTTGCCATATCGGGTGAGCCGGCGCTTGTAAAGGAGGGACGGTAGCCCTTGCGGCAATCGGCATATAACGTGAACTGGGAGATAAGAAGCAGACTTCCGCCGACATCGGCAGGGGCAAGGTTTGTCTTTCCGTTCTCATCGTCAAAGATGCGAAGCCCCGTCATCTTACGTATCAGCTTGTCTGCGATTTCCTTTGTATCGGTCTGCGAGATGCCTATAAGCACCATAAAACCCTTGCCGATTTTTCCAATCACCTTGCCGTCAACGGTGACGCTTGCGTGGCTCACACGCTGTATTACAAATTTCATATGAAAATCCTTTCAAAAGCGCATAAATAATGCCGCCGGGAGTACGGCGGCATTATTAACCGATCGCTGTATTTTGGTACAGACCGCTGTTTGCTTAATAAGCTCCGATATATCTCTTGAGATCGTCGGGGTTCTGGCAACGGCTTCTTGCAACTTCTTCCGTAATTTTGCCTGTGCGGACAAGTCTTGCAAGATCCTGGTCGAGCGAGAACATACCAAGAGCCTTAGAGGTCTGGATGGAGTTCGGAATCTGGAATATCTTACCTTCACGGATAAGCGAGCTGATAGCGTCTGTACAGCTCATAAGCTCAAGAGCGGCGATACGACCCTTGCCGTCAGCCGTAGGAACGAGCGTCTGTGAAATAACGGCTACGAGGGAGTTTGCAAGCTGCGCTCTGATCTGACCCTGTGAGTGAGGCGGATAAACGTCTATGATACGGTCGATGGTTTCGGCGGCACCTGTCGTATGCAGTGTTGAAAGCACAAGGTGACCTGTTTCTGCGGCGGTTACTGCGGCATTGATAGTTTCAAAGTCACGCATTTCTCCGACGAGTATAACATCGGGGTCCTCACGGAGTGCGGCACGCAGTGAGCCTGCAAAGCTGTCTACATCGGCGCCGATCTCACGCTGGTTTACCATTGACTGCTTATGTGTGTGAAGATACTCGATAGGGTCTTCTACCGTAATGATATGGCAGTTCTTGTTGCGGTTGATATGGTCTATCATAGCCGCAAGCGTTGTTGACTTACCTGAACCTGTAGGGCCTGTTACCAGCACAAGACCTCTCGGACGGAGTGCAAACTCGCCCATAAGTCCCGGCAGCATAAGATCCTGCAGTGTAGGAATATCGTTACGCAGAAGTCGCATTGCTATTGCGTGATAACCCCTCTGTCTGTACACGTTTACTCTGTGTCTGTGTCCCGATGCGGATACATATGAGAAGTCGGTGTCAAGACCTTTCTGGATCGAAGCTTTGTGCTTCATTGAGGTTATCTGATTTATGATATTGACTATGATAGGCTCTGTGCAGTCGGGGTAACCGCTGAGTTTTTTGATACTGCCGTGCAGACGTACAACGGGAGGAAGTCCCGCAGTAAAATGTAGGTCCGAACAGCCGAGCCTTCTTGCTTCGTCAAGTATTTTGTTAATATCCACCTTTGTATTCTCCTTTTAAAAAGATATATTGCAAACACCGATTCCGCATTAAACGGAGTAGGTGGCTTTTACCAGCTCATCAAGCGTTGTTGTACCTGCAAGCACCATATCGGTAACGTTGCTACGCAGAAGTTTTGTGCCGTTCTTTTCAGCCTGTGCGCCTATCTGCTCAGCTGTAGCGCCGCTTGAGATAAGCTCCTTGATATCGTTCGAGCTTACGATTATCTCATGGATAGCGGTTCTGCCCTTATAACCTGTATTGTGGCATGAGCGGCAGCCGCCGTAATGCGCCTTGCATACTTCAACAGGCTCTGTCTTGCCGACAAGTCTTAAGTCTGCGGGATCGGTAAGAGTAACCTTTTCCTTGCACTCAGGGCAAAGCAGTTTTACAAGTCGCTGGGCGATAACTCCGACAAGAGATGACGCAACCATGTAAGGCGCAACACCCATATCGACAAGACGGAGGATTGTACTTGCGGCATCGTTTGTATGAAGTGTCGAAAGAACCAAGTGACCTGTGATAGCGGCACGGATAGCGATATCTGCTGTTTCACCGTCACGGATCTCACCGACCATTACGATATCCGGGTCCTGACGAAGGATAGAACGCAAAGCCGCCGCAAAAGTAAGTCCTGCCTTTGCATTTATCTGTACCTGATTTACGCCGTCTATCTTCTTTTCGCAGGGGTCCTCAACGGTAACTATGTTAACGTTGGGCTTTGAAAGCTCACCGAGAGTTGCGTAAAGGGTCGTTGATTTACCGGAACCTGTAGGTCCCGTAACCAGCATAACTCCGTGCGGGCAACGTATAATCTGCTTGAACATTTCATAGTTGTACAGCGTCATACCGAGGTCGGTTATCTTTCTTGTCTTTTCATCTGCCGTTGAAAGCAGACGGATAACGCACTTCTCACCGTAAACGGTAGGTATGGTCGATACACGGACATCGAGGTTTACGCCGTCGATAGTCATACCGAAACGGCCGTCAAGAGGTATTCTCTTTTCGGCGATGTTCATACCGCCGAGTATCTTTATACGGGTGATAAGCGAGTTATGTGCGGCAGGCTTTACCTTCATCTGCTCGATAAGCTCGCCGTCTACTCTGAGTCTTATTCTTGTTCTGTCCTTGAAAGGCTCTATATGGATATCCGATGCGTTCATTCTGAATGAGGTTTCTACTATCGTATTAACCAGCTTAACGATAGGCGCATTATCAACACGCTCGCCAGATTCGGGGTCGTCCTGGATAACGGAGTCGGAATTTCCTGTATACTCCTTGTTGAGGTTATCCATAACGTTGCTTACGGTCTGCTGTGAATAAGCCTTGTTTATCGTTTCGTTGATAGCTGTACGGGTAGCTATCATTGCGTGTATCTCCATACCGGAGATAACCTTGAGTTCCTCAAATATGTAGAAGTTGATAGGATCATCTGTTGCGACTGTAAGGCGTGAGTCGTTCATCTGGAATGCAACGCAGCAGTTCTTCTTTGCTATAGCCTCGGGTATCTTCTTTACCGCCTCGATATCGATCTTTGTTGTTGTCAGATCGATGAACGGTACTTTAAGACGGATAGACAATGCCTGCGCAAGCTGTGTTTCCGAAACATAGCCCAGTTCGAGCAATACGTCACCGAGCTTTTTACCGGGTTCACCACGCTGTTTTTCAAGGGCTTCTTCAAGCTGATCCTCTTTCAGAAATCCGTTCTCAACAAGAATCTGTCCTATCGGTATGTTCTTCATTAAACTGTTCCCCCTGTGATTAGTGGTATATATGCCGCCTGTACTTGAAAAAGGCGGCGATATGTGGTAAAATATCCATACGCTGTTTTACAGCGTTCAGATTGAAACAAAAGCTAATTTTATATTGCAGAGCGGATTTAATATCCCTATCCCCCTGCCCCCTTTCCCCGGAAAGGGGGAGAATACGGGGGCTGTCGCCCCTGCGACCCCACTTGGGGCGTTGCCCCAAACCCCATTTGTTAAAATCTGTACCGTTGTTACAGCGTTCCAAAAAGGAAAGGATGGTTATATATATGACAGGTATACTATGGTATGATACCGTAATTTGCGTGCTTGTGTTTATCTTCGGCTCGGTCATTGGCAGTTTTCTGAATGTGGTAATCTACCGCACTCCGCTACATATGTCGATTGTAAACGGCCCTTCTCACTGCTTTTCTTGCGGTGAACGGATAAAGCCGTATGACCTTGTGCCGATATTCAGCTGGATATTCTTAGGCGGCAAGTGCCGCAAGTGTAAGGCTCCTATCTCTGCACGTTACACTGTTGTCGAGGCTCTGACGGGAATAATGTTCCTGCTCGCCTACATAAGATTTTCGGCAAGTCTGCCGATGGTGGTCGCAATAGTATTCTTCTCACTGCTTATAGTCCTCAGCTGTATCGACATTGACCATATGGAAATTCCGTACTGGTGTACGATCTCGATTGCCGTACTCGGTATCGCCACGTTCTTCACCGAGCCTAATATGCCCTGGTGGGAGCATTTTGCAGGTGCGGCTGTTATCGCAGTTCCGTTTGCTATACTCGCTTTATTCGGCGGTATGGGCGGCGGCGATGTTCAGCTTATGGCGGCATCGGGCTTTGTGCTTGGCTGGAAGATAGTTCCCTCAGCTGTTATAGGTGTTGTGGTGGGCGCTGTCTACGGGCTTATTGTGCTTTGCGTATCGTCACGGTTCACTAAGGAGCGTTCCGCAAAAATCAGCGAAAAACTCACAGATTGGTGCGAAAGCAAGGCTGTCGATAACTCGAAGGATGTTATCATAGGTGAATTTGAACACGGCAAGTGCAAAATTGACCCTGAGCTTTTTGAAGAAAAAGCGTGGAATCTTTCGGGCGATGAGCTTAAAGCCGCAACACAGTCACTCAGCAATGAGCTGAATGAAGTAATGGGCGAGCTTCCCGACAGCAAGGAATATGTATTCCGTGCGAACGTGGAAAACGGCAAGATAACAAAGATAAAGCTGCGCCGCCGCATTGCCTTCGGTCCTGCACTGAGCGTAGGACTTGCAGTCGGTATGCTTTGCGGTGAAACCATTATCAAGGCTTATCTTTCGATGCTCTGATAATTAACGTTTATATTTCCCCCGCCGATATGGCGGGGGATTTTTTTATTAACCATACACCTTTATTCTGTAAAGAATAACTATATTGAGATTATCCGAATAGTCGTAATTCTCTAGTTCTGCCTCACTTGACGGCGTTATTTTAAGAAGCGACATATTGAGTAATTTGAACGTCTGCACACGTTCGCTTACCTTTATCTCGCCGTCCTGGTCGTATGTGTTTACGCCCATACGACACCATGTTCCTCTGTTGGATGACGTTGTTGCGAAAGTGAACTTGTAGCGTGAATCATTGTAGAACTCATCTTCAAAAACCGCATATTCCGAACTGCTGAGCGCATCGTTCATTTTTGTAAGATAATTGTTAGCGTTTGTTATTTTTCCGAAATCGTACAGTTTATAGCCTTTTGATGTCGCACGGAGCATAATGCAGTACATTGTTTCGCCCGTGTCCATATCTCCCATCATCAGGTTTATACGATTTGTAACGCCGTTGCTGTCGTCGGAATTCTTCTTCAGATTATCTGTTGTGTATCCGGCAATGTTATAGGTCGTTGCAGTTTTCAGCTTATCGCTCAGATAGTTGGTAATAGTATCGGTTACATTGTCGGTGACCATATCATTACCTAAAGAACTGATAACACTTTTTACCGGATTGAACATTGCCATTGCCGCACCTACAAGTATAACCATAATGCTCATTGCGACAATCATCTCAATAAGAGTGAACGCTTTTTTCTTAAGCAATCTTTTAATCTTCATCACGGATTATCCTCCTTTATCGGAGTACCTGTGGGGTGATTATAGATGCCCGGTGTTGCCTTGTCATCGAAAGTCTTGCTCTTGTCTTCAAGCTCGCTGTCAGGATCAATGAAATATTTAGCAAAGCTCTTGTATTCTTTTTCAAATTCTTCCGCTCCGAGCGTGAACACAATATGCATTACATACGATGTATCCTTATTGTCTTTGCTTTTTGCGGAAAATCTTACATTTGTTCCTGACACCATGCTGTAAATCATTTTATCATCGGGAGTTACAACTATGTTTTTTGCCGATGACGGAAGAGCTATTTTGATAGACTTACTTTCTGAACCGTTCAGTACACCTTTTTCGGTAGATATTTTGAAATCAAACTGTATCTGATAAGTATCTCCTGTAAGAACCGCACTCTTTTCTTCGGCGTATATACTGTCAGCATCCTTGGTTCCGTATATGTGGATATCATCGGTAACCATACCGCCGTTGTTTTTATCCTTGTCTTTGTTTCCGCCGTCGTTGTTTATTGTGGCGTCTATTTTATTGATCTGCAGTCTGCCATCGGCACCATCAGATGAACCGTTTTCGATCTTCATATCATTTATCGTGATATTATTAGTGCCGCCGGTACCGCTTACAAACTTCATAACAAGGTTTGTCGTTTCCCTTTCGACAAGAGCATTTTCCTGCACAAGATCGCTTATCTGCGTGTCCATGTCCTTGTCAATGCTGTCATTGCTTCTATACTGCGCTATAGCGATAGCAAGTATCTGCATAACGATAGATGCCATAAGAGCGAATATCAGCATTGAGATAAGACATTCTGTAAGCGTAAAACCCTTTTTGCGTTTCAGTCGTTTCAGCAACTTCATACTATCCGCTCCTTTCATCAGTTATAACCGTACTTTCTCCATGACCTTGAGCTTGACGAACCGAGTGTACCGATCTCGCCGCCGGAATTTGATATCAGCTTTTCCATATAGTCAAAGCGTGCGTCTTCTTTTTCGTCATCTTTCAGTGTGCTGTCGACAAATCTGTCGTAGTAGTCATAGGGGATAGTAGCCATATATACTCTTGATGTCTGTGGCATTTCATAGTCGGATACGATAAGACCACCAAGCATTGCGAAATGTTCTTCGCCCGATTTACCTGCGCCGAACGTCATATAGGGCGCATATACGAAACCGCAGAATGTATTAAATGGCATATCAAAGTTTACATCACTGTTCTTGTTTATCGCAACCATAAACAGATTGTTATGAAGTCCTCCGCTTCCGTTATACTTATCAACGACATCCTGTTTAAATACTGTATGCAGCTTCGCATTAGCATCTGTTGTGCGCATTATTTTCTCTATTGCAGACTGATTGAAGGTATTGGTATTCGTAACCTTTCCGTCAGCCGATATTGAATTCGGCAGAATCTCTTTGAGCAGGTTGTAGTGTCCCATGAAAAGACGTTGTTGAGCAAAATATGTGACGCCATCACCTACAATGAATATTACACTGCCTTTACCCTTTGTCAGAACACTGAACCAACCGTCAAACATACCGTCGGGCTGATTGTTCCATCTAAAGCAGTTGAACTTGCTCTTGTCGGTATCCTTGTTTGAGAATTTATAGCTGTTCTCGCCCGTTTTTTCCATCAGACAGTTTGCGGGAAGATATACATACATATCAATGTCCTTGCCGTTAGGCATAGTGGTATCGAATACTATGTTGTATCCGTTCCATGGTTCTGCCGTAATGCGCATATCGCCCATTATAACATACTGACCGAACTTCTGAGCTGACACTACTAACTGATTCTTTGTACTGCCTGTGCCTTTAAATCTTTCATCCTTTACCTGAGGTTCAGTTGCATTGTTGAACTCGTAGTTTATCGGATCTACAGTATATGTACCGTCATCATTGATAAACTTCTTCAGCATATTCCAGTTGGTGTACTCGGGATTGCCGACCTTTTCGTTTATCTTATCCTTTACGTTCTGGAGCGATTCGCAGATAAGACTGTCAGATGGCCATATATAATTGTAAGCCGCTGTACCGCCTGCAAGTGAACGTGCCTTATCCATGTTTGCACGCAGTGCATTATATGCGCTGTCGTTCTCGCCGTTCTTTGCTTCAAAACGTATGGAAGCATCGGAATAATTCTTTATTCTGCTGTCGTCAATGCCGTGTGACTTTATCCATGTCTTCTGTGCGCCGAAATAGCTTGAGCCTGAACAGAGGTAGACATTACCGCCGATCGTTATTCCGCCGGGGAACTTATCACCCGTGTTTACTTCTTTGTCAATGTAAACATCACCGTTTACATAAACCTTGCCCGCAAACGTTTCATTTCCGAAGAATGCGGCATCGCCGTTTACATAAATCTCGCAGTTGCTGTCATCGCTGGGTCGTCCGCTTATTAAGTCACCGACAACATAAACATCGGTATCGTTCTTGTAGTTGAACGATGTACCCTGTATGAGATTGCCTCCGACTCTTATACGACCACCGTTCAGGTTCATTGCGCCCTGACCGCAGTTATACGTCATAATAAGATTGTTGCCGACTGTTATATCAAACGTCTTGTCACCGTCTGCGTTGATAGGCGCATTGTTAAGAGCAAGCGTACCTGCGCTTATAACCTCAGCCTTGATATTAATTCCGGAGTTTCCTGACTGTAATGAACCTATCTGGCTGTACTCATTATCAAGATACATTGTGGAAGTTACCGTCATACCGGACATTACAACGTCATTAGGCGCATATCCCGTTGATGTGAAGAATCTGTCAAATGAGTACGGTTTTGAAACAAGCGTGAACTCACCGACCGATGTAACAGCAGAAGATTCACCGTTAACTATTACTTCGGTTTCGATTTTTACCGTCTGCTTTTCGTCGCTGCTGTCGCCTGAAATCTTTGTTACCGTTACCTTATAGTCGCCAAGACCCTCGGCAAGTTTTGCAAAGCTGTCTGTACCTGTTCCCTGTGTAGTAAGAGAACTTCCGGGTGCAAGAGCCAGAATAGCGTCGACAAATGCGTCTTCCGTTTTTGTGTTAAGATACTCGGTCACAATATCATTAAGCGATATTGCACTCTGATAGGACTGCTCGTCGCCATATCTTATCTCGACCTGTTTTCTTGCAGAAACAGCCGAATAATATACTGCCGATGCCAGCACTATCATAACCGACATTATTGCGATAATGAAGAATAAAACGCTTCCTCTGCCGCTTTTCAGCCGCAACAACGCCCTTTTCATCATTAACGCTTTTCTGTTATGTTTATTCATAGCGTTTCATCCTTTCATTCCTTACTGAGCAAAATTAAGGTAAATTATTCTGCTTTTACCGCAAAGGGATCCGCAACAGGCTGAATGCATAAGAAGCTTACCGAAAGATCCATTTCAAAGTCTTTTGTTGCAGCTGCCGATTCGTCCGTGCTTGCGGTCTTCTCTTCCATCTGATACTCTACCGATGATAAATAGGTTGCCTTTGAGAGCGCTTTTCCGTCTGCGCCTTTGATTTTATCGTTGTAAATTCCGTCATAGAGAAGATTAACAAAATCGTGCAGATTCTGGAGCTTGTCAGAGTGTGCTGTAAATGAAACCGTGATTGAACCTACCGTAACAGGATCGGATGCAGCAAGAAGTGTTGCCGTTACCTGCTTTGCATACATTACAAGCTCTCTTGTGCTCATTGACGATATATCTGTAGTTACGTCCGGCTGTTCCACAACAGTATTTGCAAAGTCCTTGAGAGGATATGTAACCTCTGTCGGCGTGAATACCGATACTGAGAGTGACTGCGTCGTAAAAGGCGATACATTAAGTCCGTCGACGGTTATATTCTTGCCCTTGGCAATAAACTGACGCATAATCTCATCGGCTTCATATTCCGTAAGATCGCTGTAGAATGTTTCGGCAAGATTTTTACCTTCTTCATATGCCTGGCTGATCTCGGTGTCGATGGTGCTCTCATGTTCGAGCTGAGAAAGTACATTCGAGTACTCCTGCTTTGCCGTTGCGAGCTGTTTGTTGTTTGCGCCGATCTTGTTGAAATTAGGCAGCACGAAAACAAATACTCCTACACCGATAATTGCTGCAACTAAAAATACTACTATTAGGATACGTTCCTGCTTACTGATCTTCATATTCTTTGTTTCCTTTCCCGTTATTCGGCTGTTGATGAAGTATCGGATGTGTCTGATGTGTCCGAACCGGATGAAGTATCAGAATCATCGCCTGCATTATATGCATTTTCAATTGCGCTGTTCGCAGTATCCTTATTCATCTCAAAATCATTACCCGCCTTAAGAAGCATGGTCAGATTGAAAGTGATACTTTCCTTGTTATCATTCTCTGCAGATGCCTTTTCAACTTGATAACCGGCATAGGTTATATTTTCAAAATAGCCCTGAGCGATAAGCGCCCGCACATACTGCGAAGGCTGTGACTGATCGGTACAGCTGAATGACGCTGTTACCGTGTATCCGTTGATGCCGACTGTATTGGTCAGCTTCATACCGTTGAGTTTCTTGCGTATATCATCGCTTGTAACATTTTCAATTCCGTCCTGTTTTGCCGTAAACGGTTCTCTGAGCATCTTATATACATCAGTCGTGCCCTTAGGCATATAATTGTACATCATTTCCGCATTAGCAATGGAATTCTTATAGCTCTGGAAGTTTGCAAGTACGCCTTCCTTCTGCTGTAGTGTTGTAAGTCTTGCCTGAAGTTCTGTATCGTTTGTCTGAGCCTGAACCTTTGTTATCTCGTTCTTGATGTTATTGTTGATAACGTCTACTACTACATTGGCACCGATTACCGCAAGCACGCTGATAGCGGCGGCGGCTCCCAGACCGATGAAGAATGTATTCAGTCCCTTGCTTTCTCTTGCGGCTGTGGTGGCAAGAAGGTTGATATGCTCAAGCTCCTTGTTTACCTTGTAGAGTGCGCCGATAGCGTTTGCGTATACGGTAAACTCAAAGTCTGCTCTTGACGCAATGGTTGTCGGAGCGCTCAGGATATGACACGGTACATTGAAGCCCGATACGGTGTTCGTGAGCGCTATGAAGTCGCCTATCTCGCCGTAGAACATCATTTCCTTGATGGGCTTCATATCCTTCCTTGACTGGAAGAACTGGAACATTCTGAACAGGTTGTCATATATAGCCTGGTTTACATAGTCCTCGGCATTATTATAGTCTGCGGGATCTATCTTGAAGTATCTTGAGAACGAAAGAACGTTGTCTTCATAAAGGTTGATATTAAGGAATTCCTTATCTATCTGAACCAGTAAGAGCGGCATATAGCCTGACATCTTGGGAGTGTTCTGGATAAGACGCGAAATTGCATTGTTTGAAATATTAACAGCCTTAAGCGAAAGACCCATATGTGTGAACAGTTTTACATAGCCGTCAACAAGACGCTGGGGGCAGGCTGTTGCAAGAACCTTTATAAGGGGATTCTTGTTCTCGTCTACAGTTTCGCCTACAATAGTATATGAAATGTTGTAGTCGCCCGATATACCCATATTGCTTCCTATCATAGCCTCGATAGCAGTTGTATTTGAAAGCTTTTTTGGTTTCGGGAGCATAAGCTCCTTGTAGAGTATTGAGCTTGAGCTGATGGATACGATAGTATCCTTTTCCTTGATAGATCTCGTGTTGATCATATCAATTATTTCTGCCGCAACCAGCGGAACATCTGCTATGTAACCGTTTGAAACAAGACCTTTCTCGATCTCTCTGAAATCAACCTCGTCGATCTTGATCTTAGCACCCTGTGCCGCACCGCGGACGAGTTTGATTTGTCTGTCGGTAATATCAATAGATAACATATCTCCAAAATTCCTTCCTGCTTATTTAAGTTTAGGTTTTCGATTGTGATTATTATGAATTTCCTATGCCGTCCATACCTGAGTAGAGGATCGGGAATACGCCGGCAAGCAGACATCCTACCATGATACCCATAAGTATAATCATAACAGGTTCCATAAGACCTACAAGTCGTGAAATTGCCGAATCGGCTTCGTCATCATAATAATCAGATGATTTAGCAAGGATGGTATCAAGAGTACCTGATTCCTCACCGACATAAACGATAGAAACGAACATACCGTCGAATACATTTATTCTGCCCATTGCAACGGAAAGCGCCTCGCCTCGTTTTACGTTTTCTACAACGTCTTCAAACTGTTTTATAATATATGTATTGCCAAGCGTGCCTACCGACTTTTCTATACAGTCTACCATCTGAAGGCCTGAAGAGAAAAGGTTTGACATTGTACGGGCGAAACGTGCGGTATAGATCGTGCGGAGAAGCTTTCCGACTGTAGGAACCTTCAGCAACATTTCATCCCATTTCAGCTTTGTTGAGGGAGTCTTGATAATCAAACGCAGTGCGATTACTATTGCGATAGCAACTATAATAAGAATATACCACTGATTTATCATAAAGTCACTGATACCGAAAATTGCCTGCGACAGCGGCGGCATCTCTGTGTCACCCGCAAGGTCGCGGAACATAGGCATGATAAGCGTAAACATTGCAACCATTATTACAAGCAGAAGAACAAGCAGTACGATAGGATATATCATAGCGCCTTTTATCTTGTTCTGGGTCTTGCTGTCCTTTGCGTAATGTTCCGATACACGGTTCATAATAACATCAAGATTACCGGAAACTTCACCTGCGCTTACCATACTTACAAACAGCGACGGGAACACGCCCGGCTTTGTTGCGATAGCTTCTGAGAAACTACGGCCTTTCTGCACCTCTTCGTATATATCAAGGAGTACTTGTTTCTGCTTTTTATTTTCCGACTGAGCCTGCAATATCTGAAGTGATTTTACAAGGCTGACACCGGATGTAAGCATTGCTGAAAGCTGACGGCAGAAAAAAGAAAGGTCCTTTGTATTGAACTTATATTTGACATCTGCCGCCTTGTTCTTTGAGGCATCTTTATAAGATGTACAGAACAAGCCTTTTTGTCGGAGCTTATCAATAAGTTCTACGGAATCCTCCGCCATTTCGGTACCTTTGACCTTCTTACCGTTAACGTCGGTAGCAACGTAAGTAAAAGTTGTCACTGGTTATCCCCCATTCGTCTTAACAGAATTAAACAACCCCCATATCAAATGGAAATTATTATATGACAAAATTATACCATAAGTTTCAGTGAATAGCAAGAAAACTTTGATGGCATATCAAACAATTTTAATAGCGAAAATTTATGAAAAATTGCCGAAAAGCAAGCGCTGTTTTCGGCAATTTAAGGCATATTTTCATGTTTTTTAGTGTCAGCCATATACAGACTGCCATTCAGGGCATATCCTGCCAATATAGCTTTATACTATTTAAATATAAATACAGAAAACAGCGGTTACACATCAAGCGCAATGGTTATCATATCTGTAAGCGTCTTTTCACGTTCTTCGGGAGTAATATCCTCTGTGCCTGTCAGCGGATTATTGGTTACGGTGCAGATACAAAGAGCCTTCTTGCCTGCCGCCGCCGCATTCATATAGAGTGCCGCCGCTTCCATTTCTACAGCAAGAACACCCATCTTCGACCATGCGGAAAGGCTATTTGAAGCGTCATAATAAACCTCTCCCGTAAGAACATTTCCGACGTGAGCGGTTATATTTTTCTCGGTTGCCAGTTCATACGCTCTTTTTACCAGTCCGAAATCCGCAATCGGCGCAAACGTCCCGGGAAGTCCGTACTGACGGTCAACGTTCGTATCGTGGCAGGCTCCCTGTGCAATAATTACATCTCTGGGCTGAACCTGCGGCACAAGCGCACCCGCTGTGCCGATTCTGATAATAGTATCCGCATCATAGAAATTGTACAGCTCATAGCTGTATATTCCGATCGACGAAACACCCATTCCGCTACCCATAACGCTGATTTTTCCGCCTTTGTACAGACCGGTGTAACCGAGCATATTTCTTGTATCGTTTACGCAGACTGCGTCAGTCAGGTAATTTTCTGCAATAAATTTTGCTCTGAGCGGATCTCCCGGCATCAGAATTTTCTCTGCAATTTCTCCTGCCTGTGCTTTTATGTGCGGTGTCGGTACATTTGACATATTATTTTTTCCTTTCTGCATCCTGATTTTCAGCTTGCAAACTAATCTGTCACAAAATTTTATACAATTTCAAGAAATTAATTACATTTTGTTACATATTTCATAAGCTTGAGCTGATTTTGCTTTACTTTTATTTCCAATAAAGTTACAACCGTGTAACCGATTTGACAGAAACGGTCAAATTCAGCTTGGTTTTCACACATATTATACACCATAGCCATAAAAATGTCCAGTTACATTTAAACGATTACACGCTTTTTTGTCAATCTGAACGAAAATTAAGCCAAATAAACAAATTAAGGTAAAAGCCACTTGACCATAACATAAAATTTATGTATAATTCATTTCAGTCGAACGACAGATTCGACATTATAGATCGATACAAACTTACTGTAAGGAGATTAAAAAAATGAAGAAGATTTTAGCTTTAGTAGCAGTAGTAGCTATGGTAGCAGCTATGGCAACAGCTTGCGGCAACAACACAACATCATCAAGCGTTGGTAGCTCAACAAGCGTTTCTGAGTCTAAGTAATCAGAAATAACGGAAAAATATCGGGAGCAACGGTCATTTGCCGGCGCTCCCGATTTTTCTATGTCATTTTTTACAGCGTATCGTTATATTGCGCACATATCTCCTGTACGCTTCTTCCGCTTTCTCGATTATAACGATCAACCGTAATTATCTGCCCTCCAGTTATTCTGCACGGCTTTTCAAGGCAGGTCATAAACACCCTGATACCGCAACCCGATATAACCTCTGCGCTTCCATTGCTGAGCGAACCGAAAGGATATGCAAAAGCAACAGGTTTTACCCCTGTCATCTTTTCCAGTTTATCCGACAATGCCGATACATCGTTATACAACGCTCTATGATAATCTGACACGGTTTCCCCGTCCTTTTGAGCACAACCGTTTCTGTCCCCCGTGTTTGAATGCAGGTCATATGTGTGATTGCCTATCTCGACATACCCGCTTTCAGACAACTTTCTGATCTCGCCCCACGTCAGATACGCATAGGAAAGATGTCTGCCCTCTTCGTTGATCTGTGAATATTCGTCCGTATAGCGACCGACAATATTTATAACCGCTTTCATATTATATTTTTCCAGAAGCGGAAGCACATAATAAAGTCCCGTTTCATAACCGTCGTCAAAGGTTATCATCACAGCCTTTTCAGGTAGTTTCCTCTCTCCGTCATTTATCTGCGTAAGTTCTGACGGCAATACAGATACATATCCGTTTGCCGACAAATATTTCAGATCTTCTTCAAGCTCATAAGGAGTTATTATATACTTTCCCGAACGGCTCTCATCTTTAAGCACCTGGTGATACATCAGCCCTAAAAATCTGTCGTTTTCTTCATCTTCGGCATATATTGCAGCGCTCAGCACGCCGAGCATTGCCGCTATGCAAACTATTCCTGCGGTTATCGCCGCCGCAACGTATACTCTGCCACTGTTCAAGCAATCATCTCCGTTTGTTCTTTTTGATTAATTATCTGCTTTTTGCGGTCTTCTTATTCGTTAAATTGACATATTTTTAATAAAGCCTGACTTTTTGGCGGTTTTCCGATTGACTATAAAAAGGAGTAGTTGTATAATTTACACAGTTTAATATCTTTAGCTATAAATACGGCAACATACAATTCTTCTATCTGCAACCGATACGACTTTACAGAAAGGATAAACTTATGGGTACGGAAAAGGCACAGAAAAAAATTACGGATGTCAGTGTAATAGTCCCTGTATACAACGTAGAAAAATATGTGGCACGCTGTCTTGAATCACTGGTAAATCAAAAATGCGACTGTAGCTATGAAATAATAATTATCAACGACGGCACAAAAGATAAATCTATGGATATCGTAAACGACTATGCGGCACGCTATGATTTCATACACGTCTACACGCAGGAAAACTCCGGAGTTTCTGTCGCAAGAAACAACGGTATAGCAAAAGCCTGCGGCAAATATGTCATGTTTGTTGACAGCGACGACTACGTATCGCCATCGTATATTTCCATACTGTATAACACAGCCGAGGCATACGGCTCGGATATTGCGCAATGCAATTACCGTAACATATTTGACAGCAACGACGGCGGAATGAACAATTTCATTCTGCATAAAAAAGGCGTTTTTGAAGGCAAAAAGGTGTTCGGCGAGGTGCTTATGGATATCACTGTCCGCAGTTACATCTGGAATAAGATCTACCGCCGCAGTCTGTTTACCGATAACGATATTTACTTCCCTCAGGGAATGTGTTTCGGCGAGGATATTTCTGTAATGCCGCAGTTGTTCTACTATGCCGACAAGGTATCGTTTGCAAACGACACGCTGTATTATTATGCACATCATGAGGGCAGTGTGACCGGTACAATATCAAAGCGCGATACTGTAAGCTACCTGCGCGCATATGCGTCACTGCGTATGTTTATGGAAAGCGAGGATATCTTTGAACAGCACAGGCTTATATACTACCTCCTGCGCAAGAAGATTTCGATAACAATATACGGTATGCTTATCCGCTGTTGGTGGAGAGATCCTAAGAACACCCATGTACTCAGCACATATAAGCGTACAAGGAAATATCTCAAGGCTTGCTCGTCGAAAAAGCAGAGCATTCGCTATGCAACGGCCGAACTTACAACAGACAAATAAAGAAACACCCGCAGTAAAGGAATACTGCGGGTCGTTTTTATAAGTAAACGCTACAAAAAAACGCTGTATTTCGCACAAATTTCACATTTTCCCTGTTGCAATCGGATAAAAACCGTGTTATAATTAGTATATATGTAAATTGGAGAAGAAAAGATATGAGTATTGCAGTAGCTATAGACGGCCCTGTAGGAGCGGGCAAAAGCTCCATCGCCAAAGAATGCGCAAAGCGTTTAGGCTTTATATACGTTGACACGGGTGCTATGTACCGTTGTATAGGTCTTTTCTGCGACCGCAACGGCGTTGATATGGACGACCCCGTGAGAGTAAGTGCGGCACTTTCGCATATTTCTCTTGATGTAAAGATAAAGGACGGCACACAGCACATATATCTTAACGGCTATGACGTTTCCGAAGAGATACGCTTACCCGAAATAAGCATGGCGGCTTCCAAGGTTTCCGCTATCCCGGCTGTAAGAGCATTCCTCCTTCAGCTTCAGCGTGATATGGCAGAAAGCCGTGACGTGATAATGGACGGCAGAGATATAGGAACTGTCGTACTTCCTAACGCAACCGTGAAGATATATCTTACGGCAGACGCCGAGGTGCGTGCAAAGCGCCGTTATGACGAGCTTATCGCAAAGGGTACGGCTGTATCTTACGAGAGCGTGCTTACGGATCTTAAACAGCGTGACCACAACGATATGACAAGAGAAATAGCACCGCTGAAGCAAGCCGACGACGCAGTGCTTGCGGATACGACAGAGCTTGATTTTGAAGGCTCATGCGACCTGCTTGTCAGAATAATCAAAGAAAAGGCAGAAATCAGATAATGTATGAATTTTTCAGGAAGATAGTATGTCTTTCAATGCACATAAAATACAGGATCAAGGTAATCGGCGGTGACAACAGACCGTATAAGAACGGCATAAAGGGCGGCTATATAATAGCCTGCAATCATCAGGATTACGGCGATCCTCCGCTGATAGCGGCAGTGAACAAGGCACATTTTTCGTTTATGGCGAAGATTGAGCTGTTCGAGAAAAATAAATTCTTTGCCTGGCTTATTACAAAGTGCGGAGCATTCCCCGTTGTAAGAGGCGCAGGTGACGGCAGTGCCATTGACCACGCTATAGCCGACCTTGAGAAAAACAGGGCTTTCGTAATATTTCCCGAAGGCACACGTTCTAAGGACGGCAATATCGGCAGAGCAAAATCGGGTATTGCGGTTATCGCAGGCAAGACAAATGCCCCCGTTCTTCCGATGTGCATAAAGTACGGGAAAAAGGGCTTCCGCAGAAAAGTATGGATTTCGGTAGGCGAGATGATTCCTGCCGAGCATATCGCACTGAACAGCGACGACAGAACAGAGCTAAGACGTGTTTCAAATCTTATTATGGATAACATAAAGATGCTGATGGACGGTATGAGCGAATACGGCGATCCGCTCCCCAAGCAGTATAACCCGAAGCCCGAAAAGCAGACGAATGAGGAAAGTAAGTGAGCCGTTACAATATCGAAACGGCAAAGAGCGCAGGCTTCTGTTTCGGAGTTAAGCGTGCTGTAGAAATTGCGGAGAAAGCCGCAGAAGAAAACGGTTGCTGCTATACGCTCGGAGAACTGATACACAACGGCAGTGAGATAGCAAGACTTCAGAAGCTGGGAGTATACCCCATAGATTCACCGGACGATCTGCCGCAGGGCAGGACGCTTATAATCCGCTCTCACGGCGTTGCAAAATCGGTAACAGATTATATAAACGACAAGGGCATAAGCTGTATTGATGCTACCTGTCCGTTTGTCGCAAAGATACACAACATTGTTTCAAAGTCGGAATGCCCGGTTATCATAGCGGGCGATCCCGATCACCCTGAGGTCATCGGGATAGTCGGGCATTGCAGAAATCCCGATGAGGTAACAGTGGTGCGTGACTCGGACGAGCTGGAAAAACTGTCAGAATTGCAGAAATTTCCTCGTCAAAATGCACTAATTATGGTTGCTCAGACGACCTTTAATTCGTCAAAATGGCAATCTTGCATTCAAGTTGCAAAAAAACACTATACAAATATCACGATTTTTGATACAATATGTAGTGCGACGGCTGAAAGACAAAAGGAAACCGAGGAGCTTGCACGGCGCTCGGCGCTTATGGTCACGGTCGGCGGAAAAAATTCCAGCAACACCGCAAAGCTGGCACAGATAAGTCAAAAACACTGCCCTGTAATATTTACGCAGGACGGCAGTGATATTGATAAAGCCGCAGTGCTTAGCCTGCTCCCTTTGCAGGGCGGTACGGTCGGTATAACGGCAGGAGCTTCGACACCTGCCTATATAATAAAGGAGGTTCATAGAATTATGAGCGAAATTCTCAACAATGAAGAAGGATTCGACTTCATGGCGGAGGTTGACAAGACCTTCAAAAAAGTATATATAGGGAACAGGGTCAAGGCTTTAGTAGTAGCTGTAAACAAGAACGAAGCTGTTGTAGACTTAGGCACAAAGCACTCGGGCTACATTCCTGCAAGCGAGCTTTCGCAGGATCCCAATGCGGCTCCCTCAGATGTTGTCAAGGTTGGCGATGAGATCGAAGCCATCGTTACAGCTGTAAATGACGCAGAAGGTACAGTTACACTTTCCAAGAAGAAGGTTGACAGCGTTCTCGGCGTAGAAAAGCTTGCAGCCGCTATGGAAGCAAATGAAACGCTCGAAGGTGAAGTATCATCGGTAGTTAAGGGCGGCGTTATCATTATCTCCAACGGTACAAGAGTATTCATCCCGGCTTCCCAGACAGGCGTTCCCAAGGACGGCAAGCTTGAGGAGCTTCTCAAGAAGACAGTTCCTTTCAAGGTTATCGAAGTAACAGAGGCAAGAGGCAGAGTTGTTGGTTCTATCCGTCAGGCTAAGAAGGAAGCAAACGATGCCGCTAAGGCTAAGTTCTGGGAGAACATTGAGGTAGGTCAGAAGTTCACAGGTGAAGTTAAGTCTATCGAAAGCTACGGCGTATTCGTAGACCTCGGCGGAGTTGACGGTATGGTTCACTCAAGCGAGCTCACATGGAACAGAATCAAGCACCCCAGAGAGATCGTTAAGATAGGTGACAAGCTCGATGTATATGTAAAGAGCTTCGACCCCGAGAAGAAGAGAGTATCACTCGGCTGCAAGAAGGAAGAGGACAACCCCTGGAACAAGTTTGTTGCTGAATATCACGAAGGTGATGTTGTTGACGTTACTATCGTAAGCATCACACCCTTCGGCGCATTCGCACAGATTATCCCCGGCGTTGACGGTCTTATCCACATCAGCCAGATCTCTACAGAGCGTATCAACAATGTAGCTCAGGTTCTTTCTATCGGTGATGAAGTCAAGGTAAAGATAATCGAAATCAACGAAGAGCAGAACAGAGTAAGCCTTTCTATCCGCGCACTCAAGGAAGAAATGCCTGAGGACGAGGACGAGGAAGCTGAGGACGCTGAATAATCGTTAATAAAATGAATATTAAAGAGCCACCGGTGACGGTGGCTCTTTTTATGTTATATTCGTGTATAACAAAAAACGTGTTCGGATTTTTTATACCGAACACGCCATTTTTTAATTCAATTCCACGCCGAATAATTTTATTACTTCATCGCTGTTCTTTCCTGAAATACTCTTGCCTGTGGCATTTTCAATGGCTTTTAACAGCATTTTTGCTCTATGAATTATATGAGAATTAAAATCGTCATTTCTGCAACTCTCAACATCAATCCAATGCGATTGCAGATATGTGTTCAACTCTTCCGATTCAACCTGTCCTTTCGTTTCAATTCTGGCAAGATATTTGCTAGGAGCAACTCCGCCGATTTCACGGTTAGTCGAATATGTTATAGGCGTTTTGTTGATTACCGAATTCCATTTTTCTTTTGAATAACATTGCTTCTCACAATAATCTTTTGGAAAAATGTGATGTATGTCAGGATTTTCAGATTTATAAACTGCAAAGTCCATCTCACGACCACTTATGAAATCTTTACAATGATTTTTAAGTATTAGTGCCATAACACCTTTATAAGCCGCCGAAAGCCTTGATTGTAATGTCAGCAATCTAGTCGGATTAAAATATGATTCTTTAACAGTACGTGGCAACTCACCATCTTTTTCAATCCAGTTCATTACACCAACAACATCATAAACAAACCTTGTTTCATTCGCTCCGCCATAAAGCTCACCGAAAACGCCACACCAATACCATTGCTTTATTTTGTTTTTATTGTTTGCTATCTTGATTCTGTTATTCTCTTCAAGTAAAGTACAAATAACAGCAAGCGGAATAAGTTGTGTTGAATATGGCAAGTCCTTGCTAGAAAAAATACGTTCTTCTTCAAGTAGCTTTTCCGCTTCAATAAACCCTCTCGTAAGTGCATCAGCATATCCGGTGTATTCTTCTAATTTAAGTTCCAGCACATCTTTCTTTTTACAACTGACAGTGCCACCTTTTTTGTACGAGGACAGCAGTGTACATGCTACAAGGAAATCTGTAGATGTAATTACTGATAATAAATCTCCCGAAAAATACTTTTCTTTTCGAGCTTCCCAATCTTTTCTGAGTTCAAAATCATCCATTGCAAAAATGGCGGTCACCAGTTCAAACACCGTGAGAGAAACTCCGCCAGTATTCACATTTTCAAAAACTTGACACACCGCTTCTTTTGGAGTTTCCTTGCTTAACAAAATAACAGGGATTTTGTATTGGCAGGTCGGCATGACAATTTTTGTGTTAAACTCAGAAAATTGTTTGGTGATATCTTGATTATAGCTGTAATATGCGTAATATTCAATTTGCCATTCCTGTGCTGAAGCAAAATCAAGTATTCTGTTGAGAGGAAAAACTTTATTTTCAAACTCATACTCTTGTTTTGAAAGATTTATATCTTCCTTGCGTCCGAATTCTGATGTAACTATTTTATTTTCCGGAACAGAAAAAATAGCATCAAGCCTGTCGCATGATTCGTCCAGAGCTTTCTGTATATCAATATAATAATAGCGATAAATTTCTTTTCCTTTATCAGTGCGGGTGTGTACAGGTTGCATTGAATACAATGAAGAATAAATAGATGTCAATCTTTGCTGTCCGTCAAGAATAAGTTCAGTAGGAACTGTATCTCCTGCGTCTTCTGCGCCCTCTATTGTTCTATACTTAAAACGCACATTTTCATTGCCGTACTCCAAGAACATTGCCGCACCAACAGGATAGTTATTTATAATACTTGCTATCAACGCTTGTATTCTTCCATCTTCCCATACCCAACCTCTCTGAAAGTCAGGTAACTGTATACGACCGTTGCTAATTGCTGTCATCAACTCAGTTATAAGTCTGTCATTTGTCTGCATATATCTCTCCTATTATTTAATACAATTTTCAAAATTCAACCCTCTGCCCGAACTTAAGCAATATCCTTGAATACAACTCCTTATTTATCTCATAATAATCGGTAGCCGTTGTCTTTCTGTCGTTTTCGTAAAGCTCAAAACGCATGATTATCTCGCTGTAGTCCTCCGTGTAATAAAAAACGCACAGCCAGTAGCGGCTTTTCTCCGCATAATAATTCACAGGTTCAAGCGTCAGCACCGAGTTTATATCACCGTTTAAAAGCATATTCAACTCATCGGGCTTTATATAGCAGAACTGCACCTTCTTTGTCATTGGCATAGTTTTCGCTTTTCTTTTAAGCGGGGTATCGGCTGATTCTGTCTTATCCGTTTTCTTTTTAAAGAAGAACATAAATCTTCCTCCTGTGCATATTTTCCTGATAATGCTATTCTATCACACATCGTACACTTTGTCCATATAACCTGAACATTTTTTCACTTGTGATAAAAATGCCGTTAAAGCAATTATCTGTCAAACTTCAAAGCTGTATCACAACTTTTTCACATACGAACTGTATACTTTAGCCATAGTCAAAAAGCAATAAAGCCTACGGGCGTGAAAGGATGATAGATATGACAGACGGATTTGAACGCAAAGATATGAATACAAACGACAGTGAACAGGTTCAGAGCTTCTCTACTGCCGACAATGCACAGCAGACAACAGGCGCTTTTGCAAATACAGAAGCACAAGCAAGCAATACATCCGGTGCCGCAAATAACACAAACAGCGGTTATAAAGATACCTCCTACAGCAGTAACTACAATGCACAGCAGAATGCCTACAACTCATATTACAGATATGCGGGCAATATGAATAACGCTCAGCAAGGTATGAACGGTATGAACAACGGTCAGAATAACGTCCACGTTGTCCCGGACGGCGGTAAGGCACCAAAGAAAAAAGGCGGCAGTAAGGCCGCTCTGGTCGCAGGTATCGTTGCTATAGCTCTTGTAGTCGGCGGCGGTGCAGGATTTGCCGGAACGGTACTCGGCAACAGTATAAATGCCACCATTCCCTTTGCAAGCTCGTCTGACGGTACATCTCAGGGCGAGTCGGCTGACAGCAGCTCAGAAAGCTCCGTTGTCGCACCGTCAACAACGCTTAACACCTCAAACACGGCAACAGCCGCTCCCCTTGACGAAAGCAAGATAAACGACAGCTCAAACAGCACACTTCTGAATGCAGAGGAGCTTTACGAAAAGGTAAAGGACACCGTTGTGCTGGTATATAACTATCAGCGCCAGACAGGTTATGCAGAGCCTATGAAATACGGCAGCGGCAGTGGCGTTGTATTCACCTCTGACGGCTATGTAATCACAAACGCACACGTTGTCGAGGGCGCAGACAAGATGACGGTAGTTGCTCCCGACTATAAGAACCCCGATACTACCAAAGAATATGAAGCCACCGTTGTCGGCAGTGATACCTATTCGGATCTTGCAGTGCTGAAGATCAGCCGTGACGATCCGTTTGAATATGCAACGCTCGGTGACTCGGACACTGTAAGAGTAGGTCAGGATGTATGCGTACTCGGCAACCCCAAGCAGTTACTCAACTCTCTTACTAAGGGTATCGTATCCGGTCTTGGCAGAGCCTCAGCTTCAAACAGCGCATACGGCACAAGCACAATACAGATAGATGCGGCTATCAACAGCGGTAACAGCGGCGGCGGACTTTTCGATATGTACGGCAACGTTATCGGTATAATCGACTATAAGCTGGTATCAAACACATCAGCGTCTATAGATAACATCGGCTTCGCCATTACAATAAACGAGGCTAAGCCCGTTATCAACGACCTTATGACAAAGGGCTATGTTACAAACCGTCCCGGTCTTGGCATCAACGGCGAAGAGATAAGCGAATACAGCGCATATATGCAGGGACTTGAAAGCGGCGGCGTATATGTAACATATATCTCGGAAGATATGCCGGTAGCAAAGAGCGGTCTTAAAGTCGGCGATATCATTTCAAAGGTAAACGGCACTGCTGTTTCATCTGTAACAGATATCCAGAACATTATCGCCGAGCTCAATATCGGTGATACCGTTGAGCTGACAGTCTACAGGGCAGGCGCAACAGGCAGATATACGACAAAGACTATCAATGTAGAGCTTGCTGAGATCGAGCTTAGCTGATAAAGGTATGAACGAATAAAAATATACGGCTGTGGTGAAGAAATTCATCACAGCCGTTATTTATGTCTTTAAATTAAGCAGTACAGAGGACATGAACATACCGTCCTTTACTTCCGAACGATATGCGCCGCCGTATTTTTCGGCGATACTCTTTACGGATTCAACGCCTACACCGTAACCGATATGTTTTGATGAGAACAGCACACCGCTCAGGTCTTTTTTAAGCGTACCCGAAAAGGTATTGTCTATGCCGAGGCAAAGAGTATATTCGTCCGTCATTGCCCTTATTACTATCTTCCTGTTATCTCCCGTTTCCTCCTTGCAGGCGTCTGTCGCATTTTCGATAAGGTTACCGAACAGCACCGACAGATCCGTTTCGTCAACAGAGATATTTTCGGGGATGACCGCCTTTACATCATAATCAATATCCTCGTTTTTCGCCACCTGCGCAAAATACAGCATTACGGCATTCACCGTCTTGTTCTCACAGAAGCTGATAAGCGTATCGTCGGGCAGGCTCTGCTGATAGCTGTTAAGATATTTTTCAAGCTCCCCGTATTGCTTGTTTCTGACATATTCCTGCATAAGCGAGATGTGATGACGCACATCGTGCTTTGCTCTTCTCGCATCCGCTATCTTTTCCTGCAGATTTTCGTACTGCAGGTTCTGCATCGCAAGGCGGTGGTTGTTATCGCTGAGCCTTATGTTCTTCTCCTGCTCGTTTATCAGCATCGCTATAACATAATACACTATTCCGGCTCCGACGTTTATAAACAGCAGGAACACAGTGTTGCCTGCGTCAAGTGCAGTTTCAAGGCTGGACTTGCCGTTGTTGTTATAGAGCATATAGTACCATATCAGATAGAAGGTCGCAGGTATCAGCCACAGATACCGCCACTCGATACCGGTAGGCTCTTTTTCAACTGCGGGAGTATACACCTTTTTTGTGTAGATGAAAAGCGGTATCCATACCACCGCCAGCACAACCAGCATTATAAGCGAGAACGACCAGCGGTACGACTGTAACGCAAGCTCGGGAAAAATCTTTCCTTCTATGCACTTTGATGCCGCCACTACAAAATTTGCCGTGTTTGAGATCATAAGCAAGGTGAACAGCGCCTTGCCGAAATTTACTTTAACCGCAATAAAATAGAAAACCACATACACCGCAGTGCTTACCACACTCGCAAGCGCCGCCTTTCCTCCCGAAAAGAAAGCCGCCCACAGCCCAAGCCCCATCTGGATAAACGATATAACAACAATAATGCAGACCGTGATTTTCACAGAAAAGCGAAGCCTTGAACGGAAAGGATAAAGTGCAAGCGCCATAAACGGCAGGAAATTCAACAGCGAATAAACGCACATTTCCGCTATTCTGTATAACGGCGGCATCATAACTCACCGCCCTTTCCGGGCTTTATCCGCGGATAAAATATTATGACTGTAATCTCCGATGCTTTGTAAGTAGTATTTATCATAGCCGACCTCCTACAATATAACCAATATCTATAATAGCACACAACGGACTATTTTACAATAAAAAATCAGAGTGATTACATCTGTATATTACGGTTTGTGCCGAAAAAAGCCCCGACGCAACCTGCACCGGGGTAAAGTTATCGCTGAGTATTTACCGTCTGTGTTATTCTGAGTTTGTTTTCATTGCTCACTCTTCTGCTGTCGCGTATCTTCTGTGCCGCCATCAGCTTCACTGTTATGCTTAACGGGCTGTGTTCAAGATAGGTCGTGATAAGCTCCGGGTATTTTACGCAATATACCGATATTCCCCACGCCACCGCCATATCACGGTAATACTCGCCGCAAGGCAGTGTATCATAGATATCAAGCGCCTTCTTTACGGTCGGTTCATCGGAAAATCTTGAGAACATAAGAACTATACCCACACGGGAAATGAACTCCTCTTTTTGCTTCATCAGGCTTTCCGAAAGCAGGCGCAAGGCAACCTCTTCGCTCTTTTTAACCTTTATGCACGAGCAGAAGCAGTCACATTCCGTCCAATTGTCGATCATCCCGGCATAGCGTATAATATACGGTTCTTTTTCAGACAGCGGAGCGTCTGCAAAGCCAAGTGCCGCACCCTTGATCATTATCTCTTCAAAACTGTCATACGGCATTTCAAACATCTCTTTGTAATCTGCCCTGTGCTTTTTTGCGATTGCTTTCAAGTCGGGCATACGCACGCCGATAACCCTGAATCTGCTTGTGTGTACTATTTTCTCATTGAATATGCGGAACTTTTCCTCTGACAGCTTTTCAAGCTCCGAAAGCAGTTCTTTACGATCGATCATTTATACTTCTCCTCTGTTTCAAGCAGAAATTTCTTAATATCTATCCCCTCTTCGCCCATATAAAAACCAATGCCGCCGCTTGCGGGAACTATCCTGTGACACGGGATAAGTATCGGGAGCGGATTTCTTTTAAGCGCCGAGCCGCACGCACGGATTGCCTTGCTCCCTGCCATTTCAGCCGCCTGCATATAGCTCACCCTGTCGCCGTAGGGTATCTTCTGCACAGCGGTGAGTATGCTCCTGAAAAACGGCGTACCAGTATTGCTTATATCAAACGGCAATGAAAATTCTTTCAGCCGTCCGTCAAAGTATGCTGTAAACTGCTCTCTCGCCTTTTCACATATCGGGTCGGGGCAGTCGGGTATATTCATATCGAAAACTATGTTCGTTATATTCCTGCCGTCCGTTATCACCGTTACAGTGCGATTTATAGGCATATCAAAGGTTATGTTGCTCATTTTCCGCGGTTTGCCTTTCCGCTGATCTCATTTACCGTAAGTCGGTAAACCCTTGTCCTTGCGGCGCAGGAACTGTCAGCCTTGTAGATCTTCTCACCGTACTGCTCAAGTATCAGCGAAAGTGCAGAAAGCTTTTCGTTGATGTCGGTTATTTCCGTCATTACTCCGTTTCCGACAACGCTCTCATACAGACTTGTTATACTGCCCTGCACATAGTCATGGCAGTTATCAAGCTCAAACGCCACCTTGTTATTTCTTTCGATAAGCGCATTTTTCCTGCCCTCGGTTGCGGTATGGATATAAAAATACAATCTGCCGTTCTTTTCCTCATATCCGAAATTGAACGGCAGAACATAAGGATATTCTTCATCAAAAAAAGCAATGCGTATCACCTTTGCGCTACCTGCGATATCAAGTATCTCTTTTTTGTCGGTAATCTCACGGTCTTTTCTTCTCATAGCCGTCTGCTCCTTTTATCGTAAATCTTCTGTATTGATTATACGACAACCGAAGGAACGTGTCAACCGTCAGATAATAACCGGCTGGAGTTGTATATTGTCAAGCGCCGCACAGACAGCGTCGGGAATAAGCGTAAAATCCGCTACCAGAGAACACGGCTTGCGGATGGGATCGTCCTGTCCGAGCGGAACGAAGTAATAGTTCTTGCAATTCATCAGAAAACCGATATTTTTAAACGAGCCTGCAAGCGCGTCATTGGTGGCACAAGCGATAAGCACCGGTCCGGCTCCACGCAGGTGGCTTTTGACCGCCATTGTAACAGGAGTATCGGTAATGCTTCTTGCAAGCTTTGCCATTGTGTTTCCGGTACAAGGCGCTACCACCATTATATCCGTCAGCTTTTTAGGTCCTATCGGTTCAGCATCGGAAACAGACATTAACACTCTTTTACCGCAAATACTCTCCGCACGTTTTATATGCTCCTGTGCCGTACCGAAACGTGTGTCGGTTGTTCCTGCATTGAACGACATTATCGGGAGTATATCGCAGCCGGCGTCATGCAGAGCTTCCATAGCCGCAAACGCCTTTGAAAACGTACAGAAAGAACCCGTCATACAAAATCCTACTCTGACACCGCTTAATTCACTGCTCAAGGTCACCGCCCCTTTCTTTATAAGTATCAAGTATCTCCTCTACTGCATCGGCTATTATCTCGCCTGCGGTTTTCGGCGCGGTTTTTGCCGGCAGACCGCCTGCTTTTATAACCGTTACGCTGTGTCGTTTAAGTGCCTCGCTGTCAATGCCGGAAACCGAGGAAAGCTCTACATATACCGCTTCATCGTCAAACACCGCAAGCTCATCTTCGCCTATTACCGCACACGGTACCGTATTGTATATCAGCGTTACTTCGGGCAAAATATTACCGAGCACATCAAAGCCGACTGCCCGGCAACCGAGCATTCTCGCCTTTGCCCTTTTCTCACGGCTTCTTGCCGCAACTATGACCTCGCACCCCATAGCCGTAAGATAAACGGCAAGCTGTGACGCTATCCTGCCAAATCCCAGTATAAGCACTTTCTGACCGAGCATCTGTTCAGGCGTTGCGTTTATACCGACTGCAAGCGCTCCCTCCGCAGACGGTACGGCGTTTCTGAGCATCACGGCTTCATCGCAGTAATGATCCTCGCAGAAAAATCCGTTTTCTGCACAGAATTTTCTGATTGCGGGACTTATCATTCCGCCGATAACTATACCTCCGCACTTCACAAGCTTTTTCAGCACAGTGAAAGAAACAGGATCCCGACACAGCGGAGCAGATATGTTTATTCCGTCACGGCTTGCGGGAAGACCAAGCACCGCCGCATCGCACGGTTCATCCGGGAGCATATCAAGCTCGCTCACGCCGTAGGTATATACCTCGTACTTCTGTTTCAGCCTTTCGGCGGTATAATGCAGACGGATATCTCCGCCGAGTACAAGAAGTTTCATTTACAATACACCTCTTATTGTCTTTATGGGTTTAGGTTTCAGGTTTCAGCTTGCGCCGCACGTCACAACTCGGTAAAATGCGTGTAAATAACAATGACGTACGGTTACATTTTCGCTATCATATTGTATGTTTTTACACTGTTTTTTGTGAAGAAAACCGAAAAGGCTTATAAAGCCCTTGTTTTTTCCAAATGTATATGTTATTATATGCAGTAGAGGGAAATCCCCCACACAATTGTTGCCACCGGGCAGCAAATACAGAAAGGATCTAAGTGAAATGGCTACTAAGAAGACAAATACGACAGGAACTAAGACACCCGTAGCTGAAGCTGTAAAGACTGAAGCTGTAAAGGCTGCCGCTGAGGTTAAAGCTGACGCCACTAAGGCAGTAAAGGCTGTAGAAAAGGTTGCAGAAAAGGCAGTTGAAAAGGTTGCTGAAAAGGCACCCGCTGCTAAGAAGGCAGCTCCCGCTGCTAAGAAGCCCGCTACCGCCGCTAAGAAGGCAGCTCCCGCCAAGAAGGAAGTTAAGAAGGCTGCTCCCGAACAGCCCGACAAGTTTGCTCTTGCAGATATGGTAAGAGCTAAGTTTGCCAAGAAGGACGTTACAAAGGTAAATGAAAAGATCGCTATCGAAATCAAGGCTTACGGCGACAAGGAATACTACATCTACATTCTTATCGATGACGGTAAGGTAACAGTAGAGCCCTGGGGCTACATCGACAACGACGTACATATCGATATGCCCATTGACGACGTTGTTGCAGTTGTAAACGGCAAGTACGATTTCATTGCAAAGGCTATAAGCGGTGACTTCTACGCTATCGGCAGCGTAACAAAGCTGCTCAAGGCTTACGAAGCACTTATCAAGTAATGTTTATTCAAAACAGAATATAAGCGTTAGCGCTTAAAAATGCAGGCGTAATAATTTTTGTTACGCCTGCAGATTATATAGTGGATATGAAGAAAACGGTAGGGAATACATCAGAACAAGGACAGGTACCAATAATGGAAAAAGTTAAAAAGGCAGTAATACTCGCCGCAGGCTTCGGAACACGAGTTCTCCCCGCAAGTAAGGCTATCCCCAAGGAAATGCTCAATATAGTGGATAAGCCCGCTATACAGTATATCGTTGAGGAAGTTATAAACTCAGGCATCACGGAAATACTGATAGTTCTTTCCCGCGGCAAGCAGGATGTCGAGGATCACTTCGACCGCAAGCCCGACCTTGAGGCACAGCTCCTCGCAGGCGGCAAGAACGAATTCTACAAGGTTGTATGCGATATTGCCGAAATGGGCAAGAACATAACCTATGTACGTCAGCAGACGCAGAACGGCACAGGCGGCGCTGTTATGTATGCAAGGCAGTTTGTCGGCAACGACCCGTTTGTAGTTATCTACGGCGATGATGTTATAATCGGTGACGATCCCTGCACGGCACAGTGCTGCAGAGCGTACGAGAAGTACGGCAAGGCTGTCGTAAGTATGAAGGAAGTTCCGTTTGAGCTTGTGCTGAAATATTGCACGCTCGATGTAAAACCTCTCGAAAACAATCTTTACAGCATTTCGGATATGATTGAAAAGCCAAAGCCAGAAGAGGTTATTTCAAACTTTGCGATACTCGGCAGATGCGTTCTTCCTGCAAAGATATTTGATATCCTTGAAACGCTCCCCACAGGTGCAGGCGGCGAATATCAGCTGACAGACGCTATGAAACAGCTTGCAAAGAGTGAGGGCATGGTAGGCGTCGACTTCACCGGCACACGTTATGATATGGGCAACAAGCTCGGCATAATGAAGGCTTGTGTTGAGGTTGCACTGAAGCACCCGGAGATAGGCGAGGATTTCAGAGCATATCTTAAGACACTGGATATATGATGTTAATATAACGCAAAAGCGGAGCCGGTCGGCTCCGCTTCTTTTTATCATTACGTTGTTTTCTTTTTAAACCCGTATCCGCTCATATAATCTATCATCCCGTACTCGTCAATAAGATTGGCAACAGCAGGTATAAACTCATTTTCCCACTTATATTTATCGGGATAGAGCGACCTTGCCACCGCCATATAGGATTTAAGCGTATTGTCAGGCTCAAAGCCAAGCCCATCCGAGCTTTTCGGCGCATTCGGGAACGGATTCTCATATAATCTCGTATAATGAGCGCACACGTTCCTGAGATCCGACAGGCACAGCATTCTGTCCTCTACCGTTCTGTAGTTAAGATCAAAATGCTGTGAAACCATATCCTTCTTATCCGCCGACTTCATATCTATAAGGAAATATGTCAGCGTACCGAAGCTGAACAGCTCCATTGCCGCCCACACGGGCATTATACCGCCGTATTTTCTCTTGTGGTGTTTTACAAATTCCTCGTTCTCGTTCGCCTCGATAAGCCGCTCTATCTTCGACAAAAACGCCTGATGATTATGATGCGGATCAAAGCTCGATGCGTTGAGATATCCCAGCGCTCCGTACTTCATAGCATGATAGTTGGAGATTATCGCACGCATTGATATTTCTATCTCTTCAAGATATGTCATTATCATACGGCGCAGTATGCGGTCAAAGTCATACACCTTCATTATCTGTTCAAAGGTCGTACCGTCCTTGTACTTACCCTTACGTTCAAGAAACGGCGCAAAATAATAGGCAAGGCGATAGTAGTTGATATTCGTAAGACACTTTTCGGCGTACTCCTCATCTGCTATTATACAGCCTCTCTGCCGCAGTATATCTATCTGTTGTTTTATGGTCGCAGGAGTTTTGTTGAACTGCATTATTTGTTTTCCTCCGGTTTTTCAAGATCAATGAAGCGTCCGAGCGTAAACGAATATATCAGCATCTGCTTTACCGGCATTGAAAATTCCTGCTCAAGCGCCTGTCTGTATATATCAAGCTGAAGCTTGTAATCATCTATATACGTCTGCTCGTCGTCCGTTCTGTCGCTCTTGTAGTCTATCAGCACTATTTCTCCGTCCTCAATGAAGAACATATCCGCAATACCCTGAACATACGGCTCAGCCCCGTTCAGTGCTTCTCTGCTTTCTGCGCCGAAGATTGCAGGGTCGTACTGCTTAGCGTCAAGCTTGTGGAAGATCGGATATTCATGGTAAACATTACCCTTTTCGGCGGCTGTTATTATACGCTTTGCCGTATCGCTTTCAAAGAACTTTGCGATATCCGCAGGATCTATGCTCTTTTTCTCTGCTACAGACAGAAAATCCGCTGCTGCGCTTTCGATATATGCCTGTATCTCCTCCGCTGTCATTGCCTTATCAAACGGTATATGCTCCATAAGCTTATGATATGCGTCGCCGCGGCGCTTTCCGCTGAGTTTTTCTGTTTCATTTTCGGTAAGGAATGACGGCTTTCCGACATACAGACCGTAATTTTCACCGCCGAGCTTTTCCCTGCGGTTTGCCGCAAGCTCCGTTGCGGTGAATTTTGCAGGTATAACCGTAAGCGGTTCATACTTATAGTGCCAACCGAGTATCTCCTTTATATTATCTTTGAACACGGTATCAACATTGCCGTTATCTTCAACCGTTTCAGTTTCTTCCGCTGATGCAGGTTCAGAAACGTTGCTTTTTGATACGGCGGTGCTATCTCCGTTATCATTGTTTTCGCAAAGCGGATAGAACTGATATCTGACATTACCGAATTCTATAATGCCCCTTTTTCTGTCGTCAACCCTGTCGCATTCGCAGGACAGCACTTCAAGAAGCCATAAGATATATTTTGAATCATAGCACTTTGCCTTTTTGCGACCGGGAACGGCAACATCAAGCTTATCATAATCTTTGTCGTCTATCTTTTTCGTGCCGGTGAATATAAGCTTGTTTTCGGCTCTGGTTGCCGCAACATATAACAGCCGCATCTCCTCGCTGAACAGCCCTGCCTTTATTTCAAGCGATGCCGCATGATATGCAGGCGACGGTATCTTACTCATAGTCGATATGTCAACGCTCTTTGTGCTTATACCGTATTCTTCACTGATTATGATATCTCCGTTGTAATCCCGGTAACTGAACTGATGCGAACAGTCACTTACAAAGACTACAGGAAACTGCAAGCCCTTTGACGCGTGCACCGACATTATCTTTACCCCGTGATTGCTTGCAGAGGACGCCGCATTAAGCGAGCCGCTCATATTCTCTATATTGTAAATGAAGTCGCCCAGAGTTCCTCCGTCCCTGAAGTCGCAGTAGTCACGGGCATACGATATCAGAAGTTCAAGGTTTGCCTGCTTTGACGCAGGGTCATCGCCCACCGACAGAAGCTCGGGTGCGGATATGGTATCATATATAATGCGTATAAGCTCATGCGGTGAAGACGCCGCAGCAGTATACCTGAAACCGTCAAGGTCGCTTAAAAAACCGGCGCATCTTTCAGACGGCGCTGTATCCTTTGTAAGAGAATACAAAGCAGGATATCCGGACGTGTCATAGCCGTATGCCGCAAGTCTTAAACAGCTGTACAACGGCTTTTTCTTCATACAGCCGGGATTATCTCTGCCGCATGAATAGCGTTCAAGCTCATCGGGGCAGGCTTTTTCAAGAGCCGGTATATCAAAGCCGAATGTTCCCGTCCTGAGCCTTGCCATCTCTTCAGCCGTAAAGCAATACAGCGGCGACATAAGCACCTTTGCAAGACTTATATCATCGTACGGGTCGTTTATTACCTTGAGCAGTGAAAGCATCAATCTTATTTCGGAGCACTCCGCAAGCTTTTCTTTCTGGGGGAATGTAACGTTAAGCCCCTGCGCCCTTACCGCCTCTGCAAATATTTCAACCTTATTGACCGGAGAACGCATTATTATAGCAAAATCGTCCTCGGTACAGGGTCTTTTCTCCTTGCCTACCTTATATCCGCTGTCTATCATACTGCGTATCCTTGACGCTACATATGCGGCTTCGCTCTCGGCGGCACTACCCGTCTGCGGTGTAATAACGCACACCTCGGTCATATCCTCGGGATTTATTACGGCTGTACCGTCTTTATCAAGCCCGCAGACAAGCCTGCCGTTCTTCTCATAGTCAACTCCGCCGGTCTTTTCGGTCATCATACGGTCGAACAGTGTGTTGATACCGTCGATAACACTCTTGTCACTGCGGAAATTTTCGTTCAACGGCAGCACGTCAAATTCGGGTGAGGCGCATATCTCGGAGAAAACCTCAGGCTGTGCGCCTCTGAAGCCGTATATCGACTGCTTGATATCGCCGACAAAATACAGCCCGTCAAGATCATCCGACAGGTGTCTGAATATCTCATACTGCAGTCGGTTGCTGTCCTGAAATTCATCTACTATTATCAGCTGTAATCCTATTCTCTGTCCGACTTCCGGATTGTCGACAAGAATACCGTACAGCTCTCTTTCTGCGTCTGAAAAGTCTGCACTGTTGCGACTGCGTTTTTCCTCGGCGTACTTTCTGCCAAACTTTATCACAAGCTCTTTGAGTACAGTTACAGCCGGCAGACTCTTACTCATATCATCGTCAAAAGATGATATTTTAAGGCAGGTCTTGTATATATTGTCCTCAAAAATGCTCTTTGCCGCTTTTCTGTGCGCTCCGACCAGTTTCTCTTTACTTCTGTCCGGAGGTGTTGTACCGAAGCTTGTCTGTAAAAGCGCAATTATCTCTTCTGTTACGCAACAGTTATTCTCAACAAGTTTCTTTATAGCCTTGCCATAGACATTTTCCAGCGTGTCCGCATATGCCGCATGCTTATCCGCATTAGTACCCTCATAGCATTCGATAGCTTCACGCATTTCGGAAATCTCTTCATTAAAGCGCTCGGCGTAAAATTTCACACTCAGGATAAGTCCAAGCTTTACACCGTTTTGTATTTCGATATTGTCACTGTGCGAAAGCCAATCCTCGGGGTCGGTGTGATTGAGCGATTTTGCGTACACAAAAAGGATAATGCTCCTGAGGTCGGAATCGTTTTTCTGTATATAGTTTTCGAGTATTACATCTTTGTCGGCACTGTCGGCATTAAGATAAAAATCCTCCAGTACATCATCAAGTACCGCATTCCTGAGTGCATCCGCACGGGTTTCATCCATGATCGAAAAGCCTGCCGCAAGATTTTTGGCAAGGTCAATATTTTCCCTTATAAGAGTAAAGCAGAACGAACTGATAGTCGATATTCTCGCCTTGCGCAGTCTGTTTCTCTGACGGCGCAGGAATAACACGTCATCGGCATTTTCCGCATTAGCCGCACGCTCGCGCATAAGCTTGTCAAGCCTTGCTCTGAGTTCTCCTGCCGCCTTGTCGGTGAATGTAACCACCGCTATCTTTGACGGGTCGAGAGGATTCTCCCTGTCGCACACCATTCTCACCACACGCTGTGTAAGTACAGCGGTCTTTCCGCTTCCTGCACCCGCCGATACTATAGCGGGGTGTCTGCCCTGCTCTATAGCCCTGTTCTGTGCGTCTGTGTAATTCATATTTATCCCCTCCTTACTTGCTTTCTTTGCTGAGTACTATATCTTCGCCGAATGCGGTCGCCTCATCAGAATCAACATCTGTAGCAGACGATATTCCTGCGCCGCATATGTCATTATATTCGCAGTATTTGCAGGAGATCAGCTTACCTTTTTCCGACAGCGGCTTTGCGTCAACACAGCCGCTCTTTACCTTGCCTGCGTTTTCCTTTATGACCTTTGCTATTCTGCTCTCAAGGCTTGCAAGCTTTGCTTTTTCGATAGTTGTTGCACTGTAAAGGCAATCGCACTTCTGCTTACCGTTCTGGTCAATGTATTTTCCGTTGTAATTGTCACGTTCAAGCTCCTGTTGTGTACCTTCAACGGCAAAGCCTGTTTCTCTGTGACTGTCAAGCCACATTCCTCTTTTAAGCTCTTCCGACGGGTCTTTTATATCCTTAAGCGGAGTTGTTCCCGCAGGATAATACACAGCCGCAGACGGCTGACAACCGTTATCCTTATTGTTATCGCTGAGCGTCAGCAGGTACAAAAGCAACTGGAGATCCAGTCCGTAGAAGATACGGCTCAGGCTTGCTTCCTTTTTTCCTGTCTTATAGTCTATTACCCTTATCTGACGGCTTCCGTCATCGCAGTACGCCATATCCACCCTGTCTACCGTTCCGCCTATCGTAACCGTCTGTGTGCTTCCGTCGTCAAGCGTTATATCAAAGCTGTACGGCGATACGTCAAAATTATTTTCAGATGAAGCCTTTGACAGCGTAAGCTCAAAATATGTCGGTACAAAGCGGCTGTTTTCAAGCTCGGCGGTCATATATTTCAGCAGATAGAATGCCGCCGTTGAAAGCGCTCGGTACAGTGTGTTGAACTTTGCGCTCATCTCGCTTTCGCCGAGCAGATATTTTTCACGGTACTCTGCCATAGCCTCGGCTATCAGCTGTGTTATCCTGCTGTCATCGGCGTGAGGATTTCCCTTGTCCTTAGCGTCTGCATACAGTCTTTCAAAGCTGTATTTCATAATGTAGTGCATAATACTGCCGTAGTTTACGGCGCTCATAGTTATATCGGACGGACTTCTCAGTTCCATACCATACTGTAAGAAGTAAGAGAACTTACAGCCGTTAAGCTTTTCAATTGCTGTCGGCGAAAGCGCCGTTGACGGGAAAACAAGCTTAGCCGTCTGCCCTATTCTGTGAACGTCAGCGCCGTCTGACATTCTCTTTGCCACTGCATTTATTTTTGATATAGCCGTATTCTCCCTGCCGCATTCCGACAGCGCCTCAGCCGTTGCTCTTTTCTGCGGTGCGGTAAGCGCCGTGCCGTTAAGCACATACTGTCTGTCAGCCGATTTTGCGCTTTCCATAAGATACAGCGGCGGCAGGTCGTCTATGCTTACAATACCCGTTCTTATAAGTTTCGCTATCTCTCCGACATATTCGGACGCATTTTCCGGCTCACCCGCAAATGTTACAAACAGCTTTTCTCCGGCAAGCGTGAGCGCCTTGTAGCAGTCGAGCACAGCAAGTGAATATTTTGCTTCCTCGTCCTCGTTTATGTCAAGTCCGCTCTGCGCTAAAAGCTCGCTGTCGCCTGCCGTGAATATGCCCTTTTCATCGTCCGATATTTCAGGGAACGCACTATCAGCCGCTCCCATAACGAACACGGCGCGTACATCTCTGCTCCTTGTTCTTGCAGGGTCGCCGAAAAGCACGCTGTCGAGCACCTTGGGCGGACGTGAAAGATTTATCTGCGCCGAGCAGGTGCGGATAAGCGCCGCAAGTTCGCCGATAGTCATAGGAGTATCGTCAAGTGTTTCATACAGCGATGTCAGCATATCCGACACACTGCGCCACAGGTTGTTGTATTCCTCGGTAAGCTCCTTTACATAGCGGAGCTGTCTTGTGCTGTTGTCCTGACACTTACCCTGTATAGCCGCACTTATATCCGCCTTGTCAAACAGAAATTCGGCAAAGCGCTTTACAAGCTCCTTGCCGCCGGCATTACGCACGGATTTTTCAAACTGTATCAGCGGGGTGACTGTCTTGTCACGGATATTTTCAACTGTCCTTTCGACGTCATCGGTAATATGGGGGAACGGTCTGTCCCATCTTCTGTTTTTCAGATCCCAACGATTCGCATATTCTTCCGTTATATGCTGATCCCTCAGCGTCAGCGGCACGGTCTTTCCCTCTTTTTTATCAGAAGGTATTCTTGCAAATCCGCTCCTGATATATCTTATAATATTTATTCCCCTTGGGTCTTCTGCGGCGCAAAGCAGGCAGTCAAGATAGCGCAGAAGCGGTTTTTCAGATACGGGTTCGGGCAGGTCTACAAACATCGGCACTTCATATCTGAGCGCCGCCGAACGTACAGCGTCCCTGTATTTTGCCGGAGCGGCACATATAACCGCAATATCCGAGTATCTATAGCCCTCATAGCGTACAAGCTTTCTGATATTTGCGCATACAAAATCAGCCTCTCCGCTCATATTGTGAGAGTATGCAAGCGTTATCCCGTGCGAATCTGCGGGCTTTTCGGCTTTTTCTCCTTGCAGAAAGTCACGAAGTACTCTCAGCGTATCGTTCTTATACCTTACGGCGCTGTTACCGAGCTTTGTATATTCAGTCTTCTGCGGCTTTCCGCAGTCCATAGCATATTTATTTTCAAACAGTGCTTTTGTCTTGTCGCACTCTGAGAATATTTCCGCTCCGCTGTCATCCGTGCAGACGGCAACGGTAAAATCGACACCCTTGTCCGCCATAGCTCGCAGAAATTCCTTCTGCGCTCCCGAAAAGCTGTCAAAGCCGTCTATGTATACTCTTGTATTTTCGGGAAAGCAGTCGTTCTCTTCTATTGCCCTTGCCGCAAGCAGAAGGTTATCCTGCCTGTCGTCATAAAGCTCAGTCAGCATTTTGTCATAAAGACTGTAGAAAAGTGCGATATCGTGCATCTTATCGGTAAAATGTGTGGGAGCGGAGCTTGCCGTATCGTCAGCCGATATAAGATCATACATTCTCTGCGGGGATATTCCTGCATTTTTCAGCGTGTCAACACCGGAAAGGCACACCGACACAAAGCCGGGCTTCCTTGCAGCGCTTCCGTAAAAGCTGAAAGACTGTGACAGCGACTTTATCGCCCTGCTCATTATGGCAAGCTTTGCCGTGTTATCAGCGTAAGTCTTTCTCGGACAGTATTTTTTAAGTATCTGTTCCGACAGCGACATAAAGCCGGTAACAGTTATGTCCGAGGTCTTTTCGCCGAGTTCGTCAGCTACCCTGCGCTCACTCTCAAACACAAACTGATCGGGTACAAGCAGTATCTTGTTGCCCTTGTCGGTTTTCAGAAGTGAATATAACGCCGTTGTCTTGCCGCTTCCTGCGGCACCCGAAATTATGTGTGCCATAATACGCCCTCCGTATTTATTTATATATATCGGTAACTAAATTTAACAAATAGCTTTTTTATTTTTAAAGCAATTGCCAAAAACAATTTCTCAGACTCCGTGTAAATAATAATTTCGTGAGTGTATCAGTGCAACTGCACCAACATTAACCTTTCAAAAAACGCTACAAACCTGAGATATATGTACTAAAACTGCGGACATGTAGCGTTAAGCGTTCCCGAACTTACAGAATATACGATATCCGGGAGGCTATACGAGTTTAGCCAACACCCTAGCGGGGTGTGGGTGTGGGTAAGGAAAGAGGGAGCCACGAGGGAGAGAACCTAAGGGATAGGGAGAGGGGCTGCCAAGTCCCTAGTCCTGTTCCCTTTGGTTCTTTCCCTCGTTAATAGCAGCAACGTTATCACATAGAATAGCGCACCCGAGAAGTGTTATCCTGAAAAGCAATCTATCACAAAACGCCTAATTGTTTTTAAAATCAACTATAAAAGTTTTATCATACATTCATATAATACCACATTTCCTGTCCCTTTTCCAGTACACCGCCGATATTTTCCTTCCTTTCCGCTCATTTTCAACAAATTCTTTACATCCCGGAAAAAATGTAGTATAATATAGTAGCAAATCAATTGTTCGTCACCGTCCGGAACGGAAAACGAACGGTGAAATTATCATCACACGGGACAGCGTATGCCGTCCCTGCATTTTTGAAAGGAAACATCTTATGTCTGAATTAATGTTAGGTAATCAGGCGGTCGCAAGAGGTCTTTACGAGGCAGGAGTCAGCGTTATATCAAGCTACCCCGGCACACCCAGCACCGAGATAACCGAATTTTCGTCAAAATACCCCGAGGACGAAATGTACTGTGAATGGGCGCCCAACGAGAAGGTAGCCTGCGAGGTCGCAATAGGCGCAAGTATTGCAGGCGCAAGAAGCTTCTGCGCTATGAAGCACGTTGGTCTTAACGTAGCGGCTGACCCTCTTTTCACAGCAAGCTACACAGGCGTAAACGGCGGTATGGTGCTTGCCGTAGCCGATGACCCCGGTATGCACAGCTCACAGAACGAGCAGGACTCACGCCACTATGCCATCGCCGCTAAGGTTCCTATGCTTGAACCGTCCGACTCACAGGAGTGCAAGGACTACGCAAAGCTCGCTTATGAGATTTCGGAAAAGTTTGATACTCCCGTAATTCTTAGACTTACAACAAGAGTAAGCCACTCTCAGTCGGCTGTAACAACAGCGGACAGAATCCCCCACACTATCCCCGAATACAAGAAGAATATCGCAAAGAACGTAATGGTTCCCGCAAACGCTATAAAGAAACACGTTGTAGTTGAACAGCGTACACTAGACCTTATCGAATATGCCGAAACATCGGGCATAAACACTGTCGAGATGAACAGTGACGAGATAGGCGTTATCACATCGGGTATCTGCTACCAGTACGCAAAGGAAGCGCTGGGCGACAAGGCAAGCTACTTAAAGCTTGGTATGGTAAACCCTCTGCCCTTAAAGCTGATAAAGGACTTTGCCGCTAAGGTAAAGACGCTCTATGTTATCGAAGAGCTTGACGATGTTATCGAAACACACTGCCGCAAGAACGGCATTGACGTAAAGGGCAAGGAGCTGTTCACCCTTCAGGGCGAATACTTCCAGAGCAAGGTAAGACAGGTCGTTCTCGGTGAAAAGGACGAATGGCAGACTCTTGATGCCGAGATACCCGTTCGTCCTCCCGTACTCTGCGCAGGATGTCCCCACAGAGGCGTATTCTACATACTCAAAAAGCTCGGCGTTATGGTAAGCGGCGATATAGGCTGTTACACGCTCGGTGCCGCCGCTCCTCTCAGTGCGATCGACACGACAGTATGTATGGGTGCAAGCATAAGCGGTCTGCACGGCTTCAACAAGGGCAGAAAGGGCGAATACGAGGGCAAGGCGGTAGCAGTTATCGGTGACAGCACATTTATGCACAGCGGTATCACGAGCCTTGTTGACATTGCATACAACCGCAGTAATTCTACCGTTATCGTCCTTGATAACAGCATCACAGGTATGACAGGTCACCAGAACAACCCCGCAAACGGCAAGAACATATACGGCGATCCCGCATCTGCCGTTAACCTTGAAGCACTCGCTCACGCTATCGGCATAAACAGCGTTACAGTTGTAAACCCCGGCGACCTTGCCGAAACCGAAAGAGTTATAAAGGAGGAGCTTGCAAAGGCTGAGCCTTCGCTCATAATCGCACGCAAGCCCTGCGCTCTGCTCAAGACCGTAAAGCACAAGCCTCCGTTCCATATAGATGCCGACAAGTGCAAGAACTGCAAGTCCTGTATGAGAATAGGCTGTCCCGCACTGGTTTCAGGCGACAAGTGCATCACTATCGACAATACCCTGTGCGTAGGCTGCGGACTGTGCGAACAGCTCTGTAAGTTTGACGCTATCAAGGAATAAGCTCTGAAAGGAATATAGCTATGGAAACAAAATCAATAATGATAGTCGGCGTTGGCGGACAGGGTACACTTCTTGCAAGCCGTATACTCGGCAGTGTTCTCGGCACGGCAGGCTATGAGGTTAAGGTAAGCGAAGTACACGGAATGTCACAGCGTGGCGGCTCTGTCGTAACATATATAAGATACGGCGAAAAGGTATACAGCCCCGTTATCGAAAAGGGTCAGGCTGATATGATAGTAAGCTTTGAACAGCTTGAAGCCGCACGTTATGTATCATATCTCAAAAAAGACGGTACAATAATCACAAACACACAGAAGATAAGCCCTATGCCCGTTATCACGGGTGCGGCTGAATATCCCGATGGCATTATCGACAAGATAAAGGCTATGGGTATAAACATTATCGCAGTTGACGCTCTCTCAGCCGCAGAAAAAGCCGGCAGTGCAAGAGCCGTTAACGTTGTGCTTATGGGCGTTCTTTCAAAGGTACTTCCCGGCATTGAGCTTGACGCTTGGAAAAAGGCAGTTGAAAAGTGCGTACCCGCAAAGGTTATAGAGATAAATGAAAAGGCTTTCGATCTCGGCAGAGATATGTAAGCGTTCAAAAAGGAGCTTTTCTTGAAGATTATTTCCGACTCAACGCCGCTCATTGACGGCTACCGTATGCCTGCGGAATTTTCCTCGCACAGCGGCTGTATAATAATATTCCCCGAGCGGCCAGATTCGTGGCAGTACGGCGGCGTAAAGGCAAAAAAAGCGTTCTGCGAGGTTGCCTGCGCCATTGCAAAAAGCGAAAAGGTCACCGTTCTTGCCTCATTTGAACAGTATGAGAACGCACGCAGAATGCTCCCCCCTCATATCCGTGTTGTCGAGATGTCCTCTGATGATGCGTGGGCGAGAGATGTTTCCCCCGAGTTTGTCGTGAACGATAAGGGCGATATGCGTGGTGTGGACTGGTATTTCAATGCGTGGGGCGGTCTTTCTGACGGACTTTATTTTCCGTGGGACAAGGATAACAAGATAGCACGCAAGGTCTGCGATATGCTCGATGTCGATGTTTATGACTTCAGCGACTTCGTTCTTGAGGGCGGAAGTATAAGCGCTGACGGCGAGGGTACGATTCTTACCACTGAAGCGTGTCTGCTCAGTGCAGGAAGAAATCCTCAGCTGTCAAAAGCGGAAATCGAAGAAAATCTCTGCGAGGGTCTCGGCGCAAAAAAAGTAATTTGGCTTCCGGGCGGAATACTGGGCGATGAAACAAACGAGCACGTTGACAATATCTGCGTGTTCGCCGCTCCACACACTGTGCTTTTATCGTGGTGCGAGGACGAAACGAGCGAACAGTACAAGATGTGCCGAGCCTGCCTTGACGTGCTCGAAAACAGCACAGACGCACTCGGCAGAAAGATAGACGTTGTAAAGCTCGCTATGCCAAGGCCGATATATATGACCGAGGAAGAAGTCGCAGGTCTTGACCTGTTTGACGGCGAGCCTACAAGAGATACCGTAAGCCCGCTCAGCGCAAGCTATGTAAATCTTTATATAGGCAATAAGACAGTGGTAATGCCTGCTTTCGGCGGTGAGAATACAGAATATGACCTCAGAGCAAAGAGTGAAGTACAGAAGGTATTCCCCGACCGTGAGATAATACAGATATACGCCCGTGATATACTTATCGGCGGCGGCAATATCCATTGCATAACCCACCAGATACCGTCATTTGTCAGAAAGGAAACTCCCTATGATAAGTAATGTCAAGGTTGCGGCAGTACAGATGAGCTGCAGTGACGACCGTGAAGAAAATATAGCAAAGGCAGAGCGTATGGTAAGACAGGCGGCATCGGACGGAGCGAATGTGATACTTCTCCCCGAGCTGTTCGAGCTTCCGTACTTTTGTCAGGAGAAGAATTACGATTACTATTATCTTGCCGACAAAACCGAAGAAAATCCTGCCGTAAAGCGTTTTATGCAGGTCGCAAAGGAAACCGGTACGGTTATCCCCGTCAGCTTCTACGAAAAGCACGGAAACGCATTTTTTAACACGATAGCTATGATAGACTGTGACGGCTCGCTTATGGGAATATACCGTAAGAGCCACATTCCCGATGACCATTTCTACCAGGAGAAGTTCTACTTCACACCGGGCGACACAGGCTTTAAGGTATGGAATACAAAGTTCGGCTGTATCGGTGTCGGCATATGCTGGGATCAGTGGTTTCCGGAGGCGGCACGCTGTATGGCGCTTATGGGCGCAGATATGCTCCTTTACCCCACCGCTATCGGCAGTGAGCCTATACTGGAGTGCGACTCGATGCCCCACTGGAGAAGAGCAATGCAGGGTCATTCGGCGGCAAACCTTGTTCCCGTTATCGCCGCAAACAGAATAGGTACAGAGTACGTTCACCCCACCCCCGAAAATCAGAATCAGGACTCATCGCTGACCTTCTACGGCTCGTCATTCATAACCGACGCTACGGGAGCGATAGTTTCAGAGGCTGACAGAACGGACGAGGCGGTTATAACAGCGGTAATAGACCACGAGCAGAACCGTGACCTGCGTCAGAGCTGGGGCGTGTTCCGCGACCGCCGCCCCGAGCTGTACGGAAAGATTATGGAACATTAAAAATCAATCATATGTAACAGCCTGACGGATATCGGTATCCGTCAGGCTGTTTTTGACATTTCATCTAAAAATTTGACATATATTTAGTAAGATTAACTGAATTTATTTGAATTGTATTGACTTGTTGTATTTTATTAGTATAATATAGATAAAGGAGGTTTATTATGAAAAATATTTTAAAAACTGTTTTAATTTTCGCCAACTATTCTGTATATGCCGAATGCTCTCACGTATTCGGCGAGTATGTTATTACTCAAAACGCCGGGTGCACCACCACAGGCTCTAAATACAGGGTATGCAAAAAATGCGGATACAAATCCACTGTGATGATATATCCGAAAGGACACAATACTAAATCTAAGGTCGTATCGCCAAAGTGTACTGTAAAAGGTTATACCCTTGCTTACTGCACAGTATAAGGCTGTGATTATACAGTAAAGTATAATTATACCGATGCCTTGGGGCACAATACCAAAGACACTTGTGTTACACCGCCCGATTGTACTACTCAGGGAAAAAGAAAAATATACTGTACAAGATGTTCGTTTGTAACATATTTGCCGATACCTGCGCACGGACATATATATAATAGCGTAAACGAAAATGTCTGTGTAAAATGCGGATATAAAAAACCGACTGCAAACTGGTCTTATATGTTTAAGTCACCTTATATGGCAACTCATATTTCGCAACGATATCCTAATTACGATAACGGCGAATACCACAATGGGATCGATATAATTGATGCAAACGGTGATGTTGACGGTTATCCGGTTTATGCAAGTTATAACGGGTACGTAAAAGAAGTAGGTAATAACGCTTCTGACGATAGGGGAATTTATGTACAGATTGTGCAAGATAACGGATATGTAGTAAGGTATCTTCATATGCAAAAGGGTTCAGTAAAGATTACCGAAAACGATAAAATCAAAGCAGGCGACTATGTAGGAAAAGTCGGTTGTACTGGTTATGCTTTTGGTTCTCATTTGCATTATGACGTAAAAGAATCTCTAAATGCAAAAGAATATACACAACCGCTTGACTTTTTCAAAAACATCAATTTCACATACTCATATTAAGGAGGTAATTTTATGAAAAAATTATTACAAGCTCTTATTATAACAGGTTTATTACTCGCTGTTTCCGCAATTGTGTGCGGTTGCCAATCCGAAAAGTCACAGGCTCCGACTTCTTCCGATGTCGCTTCCGTTATTCAGCAGACGTCAGAGATCGACTCAAAATCTGAACCGTCTCAGAACATAGACAAATTAAATATCGAAGAAGAAGTAATGCCGGAAATCGCAATTCATCAGAATGTTCGAGGAGAGGGCGATTCAGCTTTCTATGGATTTCATTATGAAAAGGTCGGAACAATACCGATAGAAATCGAATTATTGCTCGAGAATGACTATGCAAAAGAGATTTGGGAAGAATACTGCAAATGGAGCGATGATAACGATAATCCGTATTACAACAAATATGATCCTTACAATATATATGATAAACCCAATTTGCCCAACATAGTAAGAAAATATTCTATCGATCACGATAAAGTAGTTGAAATACTGAATAAACGTCGTGAGAATTTTGAAAAATCACAGGAAAAGTATGGTGCTTCAAATAAAGGGGCAAACTTAATGTACACGGATGAGGAAATTGAAGCTATCGCTTCAGGCGAAGTTGAAAAAAGCTTTGACTTTATCGACTTCGATGTTCCGATAAGAAAAGGCGACCTTATATACACACCTGCATATATATACAATAATTCAATGGATAAACTTGAAGAAGCGGGCATAACCGCGGAAGAAATTGCCGCAAGAACCGAAATATACGGCAGCTTCTCACTCACTGATGAACAGATGACCGCACTTCAGAACAAAATGCTCAAATATGTTGCTTTGCAAGCTGAAAAAGGCAATTTCAGCGGAACGTATGAAATCCCGGCTACCGCAACCTTCAGTGTACCCGAAAAAATCGGAAATGCAACGTTTGTTACACAGACATAAATAAATTGGAATCCTCCTTGACAACCCCCGACCGTTATGCTAAAATAACAATACAAACAATACAATAATTCTGCCACCGGGTAGAGATGCGAAAGCACCGTAGTACATCGTTAGGTCTTTGAAGATGTACTCACGGTGCTTTTTCGGTAAATTTACGGAGGATATAATGCTCAGAAAACTGAACAACTACTTCACAACCTTTGAAAAAATACTATGGATAGGCTCGATAGTGCTGATAACAGGCTCTGCCGTTATGTTCGGCAAGGACGGGATACTGTCCGTCATAGCATCGCTTATAGGCGCTACCTCGCTTTTACTCAACGCCAAGGGCAACCCCATAGGACAGGCTCTCGGCGTTGTTTTCAGCATACTCTATGCGATAATTTCCTACTCGTTTGCGTATTACGGCGAAATGATAACATATCTTTGTATGACAGGTCCTATGGCGCTTGCCGCTTTTATAAGCTGGATAAGAAACCCTTTTGCCAAGGGCAAGGCTGAGGTTAAGGTAAACCATATTCACCGCAGTGAGGTAGCTCTTATGTTCATTGCCGCCGCTGTGATAACGGCTGTATTCTACTTTATCCTGAAATTCTTCAATACAGCGAATCTGATTCCAAGCACCTTATCCGTCACAACAAGTTTTCTTGCCGTTTATCTCACATTCCGCCGCAACCACTTCTTCGCCATAGCCTATGCCGCTAACGATATAATACTTATAATACTGTGGTCGCTTGCCGCTATGAGCGATATCAGCTACCTTTCGGTTGTCACCTGCTTTGTCATATTCCTTGCAAATGACATATATGGATTTGTAAGCTGGAAATCAATGAAAAAGCGGCAGGCAGAAGCTGTATTGCAGTAATCCTTAATAACAGAAAACGGGCACCGGTTAAATCTGGTGCCCGCAGGTTGTAGAAAAAGTCTGTTTTTTCAAAAAAGCGCTTGTTCTCAATCCCTATCCCCAAACCCCTTCCCCTCGGGAAGGGGCTGTATTACTGGGGCTACCGCCCCTAGTCCCTGTCGGGGGCTCGCCCCTGCGACCCCATTTTTATCAACGATATAGGTTTTTTGACAGACTGCGGGCACCGGTTAAATCCGGTGCCCGCTGTTTTTATAATGCCTTATTTTGCTGTGGTCACATTGCAATAAGTATATGCGCTGTACTCGTTAACTTTTCCTATCGTCTTATATGCTCTCATTCTGAACTTATAAGTCGTTCTTGCCTTAAGACCCTTGATTGTGTAGGTCGTGCTTTTGTTTGAAGTGTAGCGCTTTACCTGTACCCACTTTTTGCCGTCATACTTTTCAATGCTGTAACCATCGGCGCTTGTGTTCTTGTTCCACTGAAGCACTATAGAGTTTTTGGTAACGCTCTTTGACTTCATTCCGGTGGTCGTATACGGTCTTGTATTTACATTGAGATAGGTATAACCGCTGTACTCTCCCGCTCTGTATGCTCTTACACGGAAGCGGTACGTTCTGCCGGAGCTGAGTTTGCGCACCGTGTATGTCGTAAAGCCTGCTGAAAGCTTCTTTACATTTACCCACTTTGAGCCGTCATACTTTTCAATAAACACACTGTCTGCTGTAGCGTTCTTGTTCCACTGCAGTGTAACTGTGTTATTCGTCTTACTCTTTGCTTTAAGTCCTGTCATCTGGGCAGGCTTTGTCTTGACATTAAGATAAGTATACGAACTGTATTCCGTCTTTTTGTTGATTGTCTTGTAGGCTCTTATGCGGAGCTTGTTTGTGCTTCCGGCTGTCAGGCTCTTTATGGTTACGCTTACATTGCCGCTTCCTACAACCTTCTGCGTCTGTACCCACCTGTTAACGATATAACGTTCAATTATATATCCGTCTGCGCTTGTGTTCTTGTTCCATCTAAGCGTAGATGTCGAACTTGTCTTTGATACCGTCTTGAAACCGCTTACAGCCGACGGAAGTGTGTTTACAGTGATATAGGAATATGCGCTGTAATTTGTTGCCTTATACGCCCTTATTCTGAATTTGTTTACCGTACCCGGTTTCAGCGAAGAAACAGTATACTTAACGGTTGTGTTCTTTGTCACTGTGGACTTCTTGACCCACTTGGCACCATTATAATACTCTATCACATATCCGGTGGCATTGGCGTTTCTGTTCCAGCCTAAGGTTATTGATTTATCAGTTCTTGATGTTGCTTTCAGACCGCTTACAGAGGGCAGCACAAGCATATTGGTGTAATTGCTCTTATATGATTTGCCGCACAAAGAGCATTTATAAAGCGTATATCCCTTTGCGGAATATGTCGGCTTTACGGTGCTTGTCGTATACTTGTGTCCTGTTGCCTGCAATGTCATTGTTTCCTTTGCATTGCAACCTGTGCAGGTTCTTTCCTTAACTCCTGCTGTTGTACAGGTCGGTGCCTTTGTCACCTTCCATCCACCATAAACGTGTATGCCTGTTGCCGCAATGGCCTTAGTTTCCTTACTGCCGCATACTGTACACTCTCTGGTTTGCTCTCCGTCGGTAACGCAACCGACATTCTTTGTTATCTTCCATTCACCGAATGTGTGACCCTTTGCAGGAATGATCTGCATCTGTTTATAATCACATCTGGTGCAGTGTCTTTCCTCAGAACCGCTTTCAGTACAGCTTGCGTCTGTAACGTTCCACTGAGTAAGCAAATGTCCGAGTGCGCTTCCTTCAAAAGTTGCCTCACTCTTCGTACCCTTGCTTGAAAGTCCGCAACCTGCGCACGATACATAGTATTCGGATTTTTCGGTGCAGGTTGCCGCTTTCTTAAGATATCTTGAAACAGCGCTCTTTGCTGTGAATGTGTGGGCTGTCATTTCGCCGTAAGCCTTACCGCAGACCTCACATATAGCCTTAGCCGTACAAGTAGCCTTGCCGCCGTGACAATTCTTTGTTTCGATGTGTGTGCTGTCATTAGCGCAGACTCTTGAATGAGTTCCGTCACCGTTAGATACCCACTCACCGTACTTGTGTCCGAGTGCGTTTCCGTACTCGAACGTTGCTTCATTCTTAGTACCCTCGCTTGACCGTCCGCATTCTGTGCAGGAAGTATAGTATACAGCCTTTGCAGTGCAGGTAGCCGCAGATTTAAGATACTCAGGCGACTTTTTATTTGCATAGCTGTGCGGCTTCATTTCGCCGTAAGCCTTACCGCAGACCTCACATATAGCCTTTGCCGTGCAAGTAGCCTTGCCGCCGTGACAAGCCTTTGTTTCAGTGTGTGTGCTGTCATTAGCGCAAACTCTTGTATGAGTTCCGTCACCGTTTGATACCCACTCACCGTACTTGTGACCGAGTGCGTTTCCGTACTCGAATGTTGCTTCATCGGCTGTACCCTCGCTTGACCGTCCGCATTCTGTGCAGGAAGTATAGTATACAGCCTTTGCAGTGCAGGTAGCCGCAGATTTAAGATACTCAGGCAATTTTATTTGCGCATAGCTGTGTGGCTTAGTTTCGCCATACTCCGCACCGCATATTTCACACTTTGCCTTTTTGGTGCAGGTAGCCTCTCCTCCGGAATGCTCACATTCGGTTATCGTAGCCGTTACAACGTCCGACTTCATCGAAACTCCCGCCGTTGTAGCATTGCTGTAGGTAAGACGGCAGTAATACCTGCCCGTTGTGAGATTTTCGAGCGACAGCTTTCTGTCTGTAGCGCCCTCTATCACTGTTTCGTAGCCGTTTTCATCAATGGCGATCCACTGATAAGCAACTTTTGCGTCGACCTCGCCTGAATACCACGGCACTGCACTTATTTGAAGTGACGGTATACCATCGGGATAATAACCGTTGGTGTAATATACAGTATCAATCGGCTTGATTATCTGCATCGGACACACCCGTACCGTAAGTCCGTTTGTCGATGATGCCGTTGCCTTATTAAGACTGTATATATCTATCCACTCTTTTGTTCCTCTGTCCTGTACCCAGAAGCCGGGATCGATATAATCGGCTATCACCTTATTCGGGGCATTAGTTATGATTTCGGCAAACCCACCTGACGAAATGGATACATTACCGCCGTTTATAGTAAGGCAATTTATATTGTTTGCGGCCATTGTAACATTTCCGCCGTTTATGGTCACATTGCTGCCTGTTGCAAGCCCGTCAAATGTGACATCACCGCCCCTCACTATGAATGCGTCTTGATTCTCAAACGCTGTCACCGCACAACGTCCCGTAACCGTCAGCTTTGCCTTGCCGTTTATGATGATCGGACGTGAGAACGCTGTACGAACTGCGTACTTGAGCGTGAAGTTACCTTCGGTTATGACTAACTGACCGCCGTATCCGTTCTTGTTATAAAGCGGATATAAGGTACAGCCCTCGTTTTCGCTCTTCTGAGCGTCTTTCGCAGCCTCGTCAAGATCGTTATAATACTTGACATCGTCGCCCTTTGTTATCTTTGCATTGAACTTGCTCTCGCATATCTCGCAATATGTCGGCTCGGTAATATTACCTGCGGTTTCCTTGTCCGCTGTAGGATCGACCACCTGAGAATGATCACAATCAACAAGGTCTATGCTTACAGTGTTCGACTTTATTTCATAGCCGTCATCGGTAATAACTACGAAGTATATCTTGGCAGCAACGCTGTTGCCCGCCTTATCAATTATTTCGTCTGCCGACAATTTAGCGTCCTTTACAAGTGCGCTTAAGCTGCTATAAATTATATCTCCGCTTACATAGGAGTTTATACCGTATCTCTTACTTACATACGAGTCGTTCAGGTTCGAGCCGTGAGCAAGAGCAAGGTTGAACTTCAGCGTGGGGTTTGCGTTGCTGTTGCGATACAGCTTGTTTATTTCTGTGCTAAGCGTTGCGCTCTTTATCGGCGCTTCTTCTACACTCACAGGTTTATCTTCGTTATTCCAGCTGTAATATTTTTCCTTAGCACGTTCTGCAATTGAAAGCCATGCACCGCCGTCCACTTTATAAGCATAACCGTCAGCCAGAATAGATTCAAGACTGCCGTTTGCTATCTCGATGTTGTAGAATTTACCGCCGCTGAGTTTTGCGTTACCGTTAACGACCAGATCTTCTATAAAGCCGCCGCCTATTACTGCGTCACCGTCTTTATAAATCATCACCGTGGCGATTTCACCGCCGTTGACGGTTAATTTTGCGTTTTCGTTAACGATAATAGGCATCTGCATATTGCCATCGCCGTCTACGGTAAGCATACCACCGTCGGATACCTCTATAATAAGAGAAACAAAACTGTAACCCAGTTTTTTACCGTTCAGTGCAAGCGTTACATTGCCCGTAACGTTAATGCCCCGTGTAAGTTCGCTGTTTTCAATATCCTTATACAGCGTTATTGTAGCCGTACCACGCTCATTAGCCCTTTCAAAAGCGTCATAAATATCGCTGAACAGATCTGTCATTTCGCCGCCGTTTGCCGTAGTATAGCTTACAGTTGCGGCGATTTCCTCATTGCAGTAAGGACAAAGGTTTCCGTCAAGCGCATAACTGTCGTTTTCGTCCTTATGGTCGCACTTTATAACATTAAGATAATTGGCTTTGGTCATGCTCTGAATTTCAGCATATTTGAAACCTGAACCGACAATCGCATTTAAGCCTATAACTCTGCTTCCGCTCGCAATTGCCCTGCCTAAAGTATAATTGCTTTCATTTTCGCAAGTGAAGATGTTGAACGTACCGCTTACTATAGAGACATTATATCCGCTTCCACCGGTCGTGTCTGCTTTCATGCTTAAATAATCGGCATTAACATCATTGATGACCGTGTCTCCGCCGTTTATCGTTATTGCGCCGATATTAGCACCATCGGCACTAACCTTTCCGGAATTTACAACTAAATAATTCAATGTGGCTTTACTGTCAATTAAAACATTGGCATTCTCACCCGATACCGTTACACCGGTAAGTGAACTTGAGGCTTCTTGCGATGCCGTAAACGTTATATCTCCGCCCTTGACATCAAATGCAAATGTTGTGGTGCCGTCATTTTTATTTAAATCAACGGTAAATCTACCCTTGCTTATGTCAAATATTTCACCATCATTAACACCACTGTAGTCTAACAGCTTTAATGTACAGCCTTCGCTTTCCTCGGCAGCGCCGATAGCGTCATTCCAGTTTTCGTAATACGATAACGTGCCGTCAGACAGCTCTACCGAAGCCGGTAGTGTGCTGTCGCATATACCGCATACATAACCGTTATCGTCACATTTTACGCTTTCGCCGGGGTGCCGGCAGGTAGCTACTGTAAGCGTTACCACATTCGACTTATAATCATATCCGTCATAGGTAAATATGCAGTAATATTGGATTTCTCCGTCTTCTGCCACCACTTTATCAACTTGATCGCCAAGTAAATAACAGTAACCGTTTAATAATTCTGTTTTTTCGCTTATTACCGTTCCGTCAATTAAGCATCCGGTAATATAGAGTGTTTCATTTCCCGAATATGTCACATCGGCCGCGAAAGTTGAAGCCTTTTTACCGTTACGGTATATTATCGGTGACTCGTCATTAGCGGTAATTGTTGCGCTCTTTATCGGCGCTTCCTTTACTTCTACATTAGCTATATCCTGCTTTTCACGTTCTGCAACAGTAGACCAGAAGCCGTCGAAATTCTTATAGGCATGGCCATCCGCAAGAAGCTGTCCTACGTTTCTGCCTTCACCTGAAACCTTTATGCTGTTGAATTTGCCGCCATTAATTACAGCGTTACCGCCGTCTTCAATTCTGAAGTCAGAGAAAATACCACCGTTGATTTCCGCATCGCCGCCGTTGCGAACGACAACACATTTTATTGTACCACTGCCGTTAACGGTCAGCTTACCGCTCTTCACTTCTATGGCATAGTAGGGATCAAAACCGGAAGTTGAGAGCTTTTTACCGTTAAGTTCAAGCGTAACATTGCCTGTAACAGCTATCGTATCTGTAAT
>ERZ779840.360-NODE-360-length-55795-cov-9.610083_pt1 | contig 55795 bp, 69 predicted proteins | sample MGYA00511561_ERZ779840 | MGnify/ENA primary metagenome ERZ779840 (study PRJEB29588, sample SAMEA2162036) | human gut metagenome | biome: human gut; feature: human-associated habitat; material: faeces | place: Denmark | collected 2008/2010 ...
ATTTCTTGTAGAACTGTTGCAGATGCAGCGTCGTCAGATCATTCAACGGGATCTTTCCGAGCTGCGGCTTGATGTGGTTTTCGATGTAGCCATGATAGGTCAGGTAGGTGGATGGGCGCATTTTGATTTTGGCATAGTTCTCGTACCACACTTCTAACCAGTTACCCACGGTGTAGGTCTTGGCCCGCCCATAGTCGATACCCACATTTTCCTCGATTGCCTTTTTCAGCTTTTCCTTGACTTCTGTCTGCGTCTTGCCAAGAACGTTCTTGATGATGGCCTTTCCTGTTTCTGGATCGTGACCGACTGTGTACCGACCCTCCCAGCGGCCGTCTTTGCGTTTTCGGATGTTCCCTTCCCCATTCGCTCGTCTTTTTGGCATGGTATCAGCCTCCTTTGCCAACGAACAATACCGTAACCAACAGAGGAAAGCTATCCAAAGGCGGAACTGTTATCAGAAAGTTATCATTTGCCACCCCGGGGATGTGCCGCCTTATCTTTGACTATTGCGGCGCAATTTCTGCGCTGCCGGAGACGTTCTTCTTTGGTTACAGCGGTGCGATTTTTGAACGGTCAAGAAGTCCTTTTCATTGACTACAGCGGCGCAAAATATGCACGATTTGCGCTGAAAATCGCCGCTGCACAAAAAGCACTTTTTTGAGTGGTTGAAAACAGCAATTACCTCAACTGCCTGCGGAACGGTCACCTTGAAAAGTCTGCTACCGCAGGGGGCTCATGCCCCTCACGTTCACCCAAGACTGCGAAAACGCCTCGCAAGGTGCACCTTAGACTGCGGTTCCAAAACCTCGGAAAGCCCCGCACTATGGTAATTTTTCTTTAGTGAAGTTTACGTTTGGAAAATGTTCATGCGCTTTTTTTATTCATTGTTACGAAACGCATCCGTGCATGTTGATTTGCAAGAATTATCCGCAGAAGGAATCATTGGGGATCCATCAAACGGGACATATGTACGTGCCCAAGTTCCCTAGCTTTTTCCGCATCATGTGCGATTATTGCATCAAAAAGCTCAATGTGAATCTTGGTATTATCGCGCAAATCAAAACTACTGCGGTATAAGCGCGTTGTATAGTTTACGGACACAGCCCGGGAGAGCATACCACTCAGACGCTCAAAAATCACATTATGAGTCATATTCCAAAGGAGACTGTGAAAACTAATTTCACTGTTAGTGTATGAGTCAACCACCGTCTCATCATAAGGGCGAATATCAATTTTAGAAGCAAGCTGTTCCATGCGTTTTGTGATTTTCCTCATCTCTGCGATTTGACTGCGGGAGGCGTTTTGAGCCGCCATAGCGCAGATTTCAGGCTCAATGGAGAGACGAAATTCGTATAAATCGTGGAACAGGCGATCCTCTGGCACGAAATCCAGGCCTAGCGGGTCATCGCTCAGACCAGGAAGCGTAGTGACAAATGTACCCTTTCCACGCTTTATTTCCAGAACATGAAGTGAGACCAGTCGCTTTACCGCTTCTCGAACGGTTGTGCGGCTGACGTTCAGAGAATCAGCCAATTCCTGTTCACTGGGGAGTTGTTCATTTACCTTGTATTCCCCTGTAACGATTCGCCGTTTGATCTTGTCGGCAATATTTTCGGAAAGATTCTTGTTTGGTAACATTATAAACACCCCCTATTGAAAATATGCATATATTTGTCATTATAGTTTTTTTAGTAAAAAAACTCAAGAAAAAAACCGAAAAAAGCGTGAATCGTGAAAACGCACAAGATGTATGACGTCTTTTGTCTGTTTTGTCAATTCCAATTACAACTTTATTCGCCTATAATAATCACATCACACGTCATACGTCATATGTGGTGATGGACGGAAGTGACACGGACTCTCACTATTGAATGAATCTTAGATATGCTTATCCTTAGGACCGAATACTCCATGTTGTTGTGGTTCCATAAATATTTCTACTCTGCAACGCTCTGAAACGCCCAAATACTGAACATTTCAGCCCTTTGAAGTTCGGTGAAATCGGGGTTATTAGTAACATAGTAGAAACACGCAAAAAAGGCCCTTCCAGCTTGAACCGGAAGGGCCTTTTCTCATGGTCAGGTTTTAGTGGCGTAGTCAAGGGAAATCCACCCGGCACCGCTTTTCAGTTTGCCCCACTTGGCCGCACCTTTGCCGGTGCTTTCAGCCACGATGGTATAAATACCGGGCTGGATGTAGCCGGTTGCACCGTAGTTTGTGCCGGGGCCTTTACGGATATTCAGGTTGGTGATCTTCACCCGCACACGGTAAGGGGTCACGGTGGCCCCTGTGGTGCCGCCTGTGGGCTTTTCTGCGGCTGGGGGTGTAACTACTACCCCGCCACCATTGGAAGCGTCCTGAAGCCTTCTGTTGACTTCTGCGGCAATCTCCCCGTGTCTGGAATAAAGATATTCCCCCGGACAGGCTTTGTTGGCGAAGTCACGATGAACGGTCATGTTGCATCCGTTCCGATGATTCACACGGTCATTCTTGTTCGTACTCCACACCAACTTCTTGATCCTGTTGCGCTTGCAAATATCCGTTACCAAATCCAACAGGGCCGCATAAGCCTTGGCGGTGACGGCGTAAGGGTGGGTGGTGTCGGAAGCAACTTCAATGGTGATTGCCCGGTTGTCATTGGTGCCGTTGCTGGAACACCAAGAACGATCCTTTTCATCCACGGAAAGGCCAATGGAACCATCCTTACCAACAACATAGTTGGCGGAACATTGCCGGTCTGTGGTGGCGAAATAATCACACCCCTGTTTTGCTGTCCATTGCCCAACGATACAATGAATCGTGATGGTGTCAATGGCATGGTTCCGGGGGCTGGTTTTGTTTTTCGTGATCCGGGTATAGGTTGCAAGGGGGGAATTACTCATTTTCTGTATCTCCTTTCACCTGAAGAATGGCCCTGAACTTGGTGAAGGCTTCTGCGATATACTTACAAGACACCATCAGCACAGCGCCCACAATAACCAAATCAGCAAAAATTTCTGTGTATTCTTCCGGGATTGCCCACCCAAGCTGATCCGCATAAATCGGAAGGGTGGTGATTGCTACACAAAGCAAGGTCAGGCCCACAACGAAGGTGGCAACCTTCAGCCCGGAATTGATCATTTTCTGTCTGTCGAAGGGCTGAAGCAAAACCTTGATGTTGTAGTAAAGGGAAAAAGCAACATTGGACAGGTACGCACACAGGAAGATCAGCATAGCCCACCCAATATTGATCAGATTGTTCAAAACAGCGTTCAGCATTTTTCAAATCTCCTTTGCATCGTTATAGATTTCCGGGCCATACAACTTCCGAAGTTTGATCCGGTTTTCGGCTTTGGCTTTGGAATAGTAAAACCCGGTTGCGGTTGCCAATTCAGCAAATATGGCGGGGATCAAATAGGCCAGCGGTTCAAGGTTTTCAGTTTTCCAAACCATGATAAGGGTGAAGGCCGTAACCCCAACGGTTACGGCCCCCACCACATACAGGATCAGCTTGGAAAACTCACGCTTTGGCTTTTTGGTTCGTCTGCTCATTCTTCCGGGGGATCGGTGGACAACTCCAAGAATTTTCTGTGAAGATCGTCCATCACCCCATTCACCCCCAAAGAATGATACTGCTCCCAGCAATTTTCAAAATTATCCCGTGCATAGATTGGGGCATAGCCTTTTTCGGAATACTTATTGAAATCGCTGATCATCTGCGCCCGAAGAAGGGCCTGAATACCGGCCTTCAAAGCCTTGGAATCCTCGGTGTTATGCTTGATTTGGCTCCACAGGTATTTGAATACTGCCAAAATCAAGGCGGGAACACCAATCAAGCACAATACCTGATAAATCGTCATGGCTTTTCCCTCCTATCAGGCCCCGATCAGGGCGGCAATATAGCGCAAATCCTCAACAGGGCCGTTGTAGAAGTCGAAGTTCCAAATCCAATGTTCTTCCTGATCCGGGCGCTTGTACTTCTGACAAAGGGCATCTTCCCAAATCTTCCCCCACCGGGCCTGATACCCGGCATCACGCTTTTCCAGCTTGGGAATGATCCGGTTCAACAGTTCGCCCCGTTCCTGCCCCATGCCATCATCATTCTGTGTGAAGAAGTCATAGGCGTTTTGGCTGGTGGCCGAACACACCGGAAGATCATTCAGGATCAGAAAACCACCCTGAATGGTCAGGGTGGTTCCATACGGAATGTTCACTTGTCCGCAAATCGCCTTGAACCTTGCCCGTTTACGGCAAACATAGGTTTTATACTCCATCCGTGCTTTCCTCCCACCCGTACACACCGGGTTCCCACACATTGGAATCCACCGTGGAAATCCAATGCTTTTCCTTATGGCTCACCTTTGCCCCCTTGGAATAAGCGTCATGCGCTCCCACCGGTTGGCTCCATTCGGGCCATTCTTCAGCGGGATCACTCGTTTTGCTCCACAGGCTGGAAGCCGTGTCCGGTGTCCAATCCGCTTGGGAAGTATGGGCCTGAACGCACTTGTAAAGGGTTCCGTTATACCGGCGAATCTGCCCTACCGTGTAGGCCACAGGGAAAGCCCATTCAGCGAACAGATCAGCGTGTTCAGCCGCCGTGGTGGGGTCAATGCTCCCGGCTTCCGCCAAGGTGACAAAGACGATTCCACCGGCTTCTGTGGCTTTGGTGATCTCGGTTCCTGCGTCCGTTTCCTCCAAACTCACGGTTTCCAGTTCGTCCATAGCGGCACGGCCCAACAAATGGTAAGCCACACCCTCAAAAACAATGCCCGAAGCGTCATGCTCCGGGCAAAGGATGTAGCAACCATTTTCGGCTTTCTTGATGTAGTTCAGGTTCTCGGTCAGGCCGATACCGGCCCCGGCTTTGATGATTCTAAACATTGTCCACCTCCGAAAAAGATTGCATGGTAAAGCCGCCGCAACCGCAACAACCGGCCATGATCGTTGAAGTTCCGGTAATAGGCGTTTTGGCACTCCATGTATTGTTCTATGTCAAAGAAGGATCGTTTTCCCTCTTTGAACTCCCTGTGAAACAGCTTCAGTTTTCGCCTTGCCCGTTTCACTCCATCCCGGCTTCCATTCACCTTGATCTTGCCGGTTTCGGTAAGTGTGAACCGGGCTTTGCAGAACCGGAACGGCTTTGTAAGCGGGATCACCTTACACTTGCGCTTGTTCACTCGGATTCCAGCGGCTTCAAAACGCCTTACAATTTCATGGCCCATCAGCTTTGCTTCATCCACCGTGGGAAAGAAAGCATAGTAATCATCCATGTAATGACCGGCGCAATGAACACGGGCCTGACACTTGATCCATTGGTCAATTTTGCTTGGTAACGCCACCATTTCCTGTTGGGAAGGCTCAACGCCCAAAGGCATCCCCCGGCCCGGTGTCGGGCATGGGGAATATTGAATCACAGTATCAGCCAAGTTTTGAAGTTCAGGATTCAAAATCAATTCCCGGTGCCGCTGATATAACAGGGCATGGGAAGCATTTGGAAAGAACCCTTTCAAATCCAACAGCAACACAGCACCTTCCCGGCCATATCGCCGGTAATGCCATCCAAGCTGTTGTTTGATCCGTTTGAACTGCCAATGAAGGCCCTTTCCCTTTTGGCTTGCCCCGTTGTCATAGATCATGGAAGGTGAATACAACGGGATCAGGACTTCATTACACAGGGTTTTGTGGATTTGTCGATCCGTAATGTGCGGGGCATCTATCGGGCGGATTTTTCCCCGTTCCCGAAGGGTGAAATGGGAACAGGATTTGGGCTTCCAAGTCTGTTCCAACACCGTTCGCCGCCGTGTTGCCGTACCAGAAAACAGGTGGCCTTCAAAGTTTTGAACACTTTGCTTCCACCGTACCCCGTTACAGCACTTTTTCCCATAGAAGAACATCTTCCGATAGGAAAATATTTTATTCGTTGGCCCAAGGCTATCACACCGGGCCTGTTTTCGTTCCAACCGCTTTGCTTTGCGGCGCTGGAACCTTGCTTCATGCCGTTCTTGGCTTGTCATAATAAAAGTATTCGCCCCTCGTACAAATATCTTGTAGGGTGCCGTCTAAATTGCTTTGCCCTCACACATGAAATGGGATAAGGCACGATTACCCACCATGCAAGAAGCGTCCGTGTAAGGGCATCAAAGGGCAGTTTTAGGGATTTACACCCAAGGAAGCGCAACTCCTTTTACATCGGTCGTCTTTCACCTGAAAAGCCGTTTGCCTTCTGTTACTACATTTGACCGTGTATATTTGCAAAATCCGGGCCGCACACCAGCACAGTAATTGGCATTGTTATTGTTGTTGTTGCCATCCGTGTTGACATTCTGGAAATTATTGTTGTTGTTGTAATTAGGGGAACGAAGCCACCACCACACCGCCAACAGGCTCATTATCAGTTGCACACCTAATGGGGAAATCATTTCTGTTTCGCTGTTACATTTTTGATTGCCCCTTTCAAAAGTTCGTTTTCTTTGTCGATCAGTTCACCCAAGTTTTGGGCCATCTTATCCAGCTTTTCCATTGCATCCTGTGACTTCACCGGGTTCCCCTTGGAAGTGGTAAAGGCCCCTTCCGGGTTCTGGTTCAGAATCAGGTAAACATGGGTCAAGCGAACATCCAGCGCCATCAGGGAAGCCCGTGCTTCAAGAAGATGGGCCTTCCTCATTTCAATGCGCTGGTTGTCCGAAGGAAAGATACTGTTGGCCTTCTCCGCATGGTCGATGATCTCACCGGCCAGCTTTGCCACCGGCTCCGCAATCAACCGGGAATACCGGGCTGAAAGACGGGTTAGGAAGTTCAGGGTTTCAACATAAATCTGATTGGCCGTATTGATGAACTCGGCCTTGCTTGTGGTTCTCTTTTGCTTCAGGACAGACATTTTCAGTTATACCCCTTTGGGTGAATTATCGACATTGATCGTTCCTTTCACCTTTTCCACTTCTTCCAAGTGTTTCAGAAGAACAAATTCAATGTAATTGGTAATGGATCGGTGTTCACGGGTTGCAAGCGCCCCGATCTTGTCAAAGACTTCATCAGATAGGCGCAAGGTGAAAACACGCTTGTTTGTTGCCATACAATACCCCCTTCAAACAGGCTTATGGATATTGTATGGCTGATTTTGTCCGGTGTATGCACTCGAAAGACAGTCAAATGATAGCACTTTACCGGAAAACCCCCATTTTCAAAAAATCGTCGGGCGGCTTACGCCGCCATTATTATTTTTATTTGGGGTTCCCTCCCGGAACCGCCGCCTTTCGGCGGCGGGATAGGGGCGGGATCATCCTGCGGGGGATTAGGCGGCAAAGCCGGGCCGCAACCCACCAGAACCATTGGCATAGCGATTGCCGCCGGTGCCACCCGTCCAGACACCAACGAAACTGCCGCCGTCCCTGTACGTAGGGGAACGAAGCCACCACCACACCGCCGTGGTGACGGCGGTATGATTATAGGCTACTCTACTATTACCGGCGTTATAGTAATCGTATTGTGCCTGCGAATTTTGTTCGTACTGGTTAGCGTAGGTTCTGGAACCAAACACTTCAAATTCGGACAGGTCAAACAGGTAATCGGTGGTAGCCGTAACTGCACCGGAAGTATTGCTGGAATTACCGGTGTTGTCGGTGTACTTAGTCACAGGTTGCATAACGGCCAACAATTCAGACGGAAGCGCCGCCATCAGGCTGTTTGCAACGGGGCTTGTGGGGGTTCCATCATTGCCATAAAGGGTTTTCCGCTTATAGCAAGCGTTCCAACCACCGCTGTTCGTGTTGCTGGTATTCCAGTTGAAATAACCGGAACTGGAAGTTGTGTTGTTATACTGACTATCACACAGGCCAACCGCCGTGGAACCGATCTTTCCGATCTGGAAGTGAATCTTGTTCGCACCTTCCTTGGCGGAATTGTGATTGAACCCCAAAATGAAAGCATTGACCGCCAAATTGGAAAAAGTGGTGTTGCCCACCTTGCCATTGATCTTGATTTCTTTCACATCGCCAACGGCCCAATAGTTGGCCCCCAAACCTGCGGAACTGACTTCCCGGATGGTTGCCCAACTGTTATCATTCAGAACCTTGGTGGGCAAAGTCACTTCAACGGAACAGGTCTTATTGGCCGGGGCCGTGTGGTTGGTGCCAGCGGCCACGCTGACGGTGATTGTGGCGCTTCCTTTGCCCTTGGCGGTAACAGTTACCACCCCACCGGAAACGCTCACAGAAGCCACCGTAGGGGCATTGGAAGTGGCCGTGATTGTGCCGTTACCGGCTCTTGTCACGGTGATGGTGTCCGTGGTCTTTGCGGCGGTCAGTTTGATGGAAGTCTTATTCAAAGACAAACTACCAGCGGCCTTGGCAATGCTCCAAGCAACCGTTTTGGCCCCGGTGCTTCCATCGGCCCACTTGTAGTTCGTTTTCGGCGTGAAGGTGGCATTGTAGGAACCGGCGTTCGTGCCGCTGGTAGTTCCGCCAAGCGTCATTTTCCCGCTGTCATAGTTGTTCCAAGTGGGGCTTTGGGCCGAACCGGTATAAGTAAGGCTGTTGCTCTGCGTGGGGATCGTCATGGTGGCGGCGCTGATCGTCCAAGTCACTTCCTTGGCGGTCTGTGTGCCATCTGCCCACTTATACTTCCCTTTCGGCGTGAAAGTGGCCGTGTAGGTTCCAGCATTGGTGCCGGTGGTTACACCGCCCAAGGTCAGGGCTTCAGGGTTATAGGCGTTCCAAGAAGGGCTTTGGGCCTGTCCGTTATAGGTCAGGGTGCCATTCTGCGAAGGAAGAACATTGATGGTATAGACGATACCGGACACAGCTTTCAAGGCCGCATCTGCGGCGGTCTGTGCGTTCTGCGCCGCTTCCACACAGGTTCCGATCTGGTTCAACAGATACGGGTGGGCGGTTTGGTCAAGGTTGTGTTCTCTCACCTTGTTTTGTGCTGTGCCTTTTGCATCATAGTTCATATCAGGAAGCTGTTCGGCGGGAACCTTACCATCCACCAGATCAGCCTTCCCGGATTGACCTTTCTGAAGGGCTTCAACGGCATCCGCATTGGCCTTCATTTGGGTATCAATCTTATCCATGTTTTCATTCTGAACCCCTACATCATAAAATTCAGATTCAAGGGGTTTAGTCAGCTTGTAGTTGGTTGTTTTATTCGCCATTCTTCAAAACCTCGTTTCTCAACTGATTGTGGGTATAGGCGGCAAGCTGGGCATGGGTGAACCGCCCAAGTTCCGCATGGGTGTTATAAAGCTGAAGCAAGGTCACAACCATGTTTTGGGGAACAACCCGGTTCAGCAAAGATTCAACATCATTGAAGTTGTTCTTTGCGGCCAACCCGATTTTCACAAGAAGCTGATAGGTGCCTTCTTCCACATCAGCGGAATAGTTACCCTTCCCGCATAGCGTTTCAAGGATGTTCCGAAGCTGGGGCAAGGTGTACGGAAGTTCTTCATTGATCCGGGTCAGAATACGGAACCGGCGATCTTCAAGACTGTCCGTGCCTTTGGGGGTAATCCCCAAAATCTTTTCCCACCGGGAAAGGCCCATGTTTCCAGCGGTGGGAATGAACTGATTATCAAGAAGATCATCCGTGGTATTCCATGCCTTTTCAATTTCCGGCTGTTCGCTCCCCATGATCCCCTGAAACTCCGCATAATCACGAATGACATAAGGAAGATAATCAATCAGTTTGCGTTCCATGCTCCCGGCCCCCTTATCCGCTGATCACGATGGTTCCCGGCTCAATGGTTCCCAAAACCGGAATGTGGTCAAGGGTCAGGGTACAGTTCGCCGCTTCACCGTTGATCTTGGTGTTGGCAATATCCAGAATACCGGTGATTCCCAACAGGCGGCTTTCCACCTGACTGATACGAACCACAAGGGCTTCATTCTGGTCTGCCCAACTTTGGGCCAGTTCCAAGAAGTAACCGTTGATTGCTTCCGTGACATAGGCGGAAACATCATCCCAACTCCATTCCCGCTGATAGTACAGATCGAAGGAAAGGTTGATGGTATCTTCACCCACACCTTCAACCCTCACCACATGGCCGATGGGGGCAATGCCCACGCCTTCACCGGCGTTCTGAAGGGGGTCAACTGCGGTCTGCACCTGATCCACAAGGGCTTCCGAAGGCTTCTTGAAGGAACTGTTGATGATCACCAGCTTCACGGTTCCGCCCACGGTCAGCTTGCTATTGGCTCCCGCCGCATACACAGCATTCAACCACGCCTTGATTTCCTCGGACACACCGGAAAGGCCGCTGATCCAAGTGTCGGTTCCCGTGGGCGGGATCAGCTTGGCCGGGTTCAAATCGCTGTTCCAAACCCGATATACCTTCACACCGCCAACGCCGGGAATGGCGTTCACCTTTTCCAGATAATCCGCACGGTTGCCGCCGAAGGCTTGGGCGTTCAGGCTATCCATGTAACGCTGTCTGAAAACCTCGGTATCTTCTTCATCCTCACCGGGGATCACCACGGCGGAAATGGAACAGGTTTCAAGCCCGTCCACATACTCAATGGGAATCACCGTTCCGGTGTAGTCATTACCGGCTTCACCAGCGGTTTCACAGGTGATTTCATACTTACCACTTCCACGGTCAGCCGAAACATAATAGTTCAGTTCTCCAATGGAAAAGCGGGTGTTCATGGGAAGGTGCAAGGTGGTTGGTGTAATGCTCAACTGCAACACGGCGGGGCTTGCCGGTTGCGGTTTCAGGCCCCTTTCTGCCGCCCTCAAAATGAGATAAGGGCGGGTTGCGGTGTCCGCAAAGGTTTCATTCAGCACCGTATCAAGGGCAATATAAAGGTTCTGCAATTCCACGGCGGCGGGGGCATCACCGCACCAAACCAACGAACCTTCACGGGTGTCCAAATTGCCATTGATAGAAAGCGCCTTCTGAAGCATCCGGGAAAGGATTGCTTCATAGGTCTGTGCTTCATACATCAGATTTCAACCCCCAATTCTGCATTGATTTCGCCAAAAATGCTGACCACCGTGAAGGTAGTCAGCACTTTCTTTTTGTTCACCGTAAATTCAAAGTTCTGAACCGCCGTGATCCTATCATCCTGAAGCAAGGCTTCACGAACCCGGCGTTCAATTTCGGGAATACAGTATTCCACATCTTTCCCGATCAGATTATGAAGTTCAACCCCATAATCCCAAGAATGGATCAACCATTCATAGCGTTCTGTGTTCAGGATCAGAAAAACCGCCTGTTCCACAGCTTGGATTTCATCAATGGTGCCGATGATGGTCAGGTTGTGGTGGTTCATCCTGAAAGTACGGCTTGGAAGGGTTTCAATGGTGAAATCCTGTTTAATATCATCCTGCACTTGCGGAATCATCATCAAGCCCCCTTTACTCGGTCAATAACCACGAATTTCTTTCCTTGCTGAATCCGGATCAGAAGCACCTTTTCACCGGCCTTCAAAGCGTTGTGAACCTTGAAGGTTTTCTTGCCAACATAGGCGTGTTTGTGGGCTTCATACGCCGCCGCACCAGAACCACCGCCCTTGTCCTCGGTGCTGTGGTTCACCGTCATATCAACTTCAAAATCAGTCACATTCCGGGTCAGGATCAGCATTTTGGAAGTGTAGATGGATTTCTGATCCACCTGAATTTTTAAGGGTGAAGCGGAAAGGACTGTTCCAAACAAAATGTTCACCGGTTTCCCGGCTTCCACAGCTTCCACCGCCGCCCGTTTCACCACTTCAACAGGATTAGGCAATAAATTCACCCCCGATCAGGTCAAGTTCCATCATGTGTTCATCACCCCTGAAGGTATGGGTGACTTTGTTCACCACCATGTAATTGTTGGTGACAATATCGCCAAGGTTCAGGGCCACCACCACGGCGCTTCCAGCACGAACCCGCACATCACCGAAAGCGTTCTGAATGGTCAGCTTGCGGGTTTTCTGATCGTACAGCTTCAACAGGGCATCCGCCTTGGCGGAAGCGCCCGTTTTAGTCTGAACTTCTTCAAAATACTGAAGAACACCCCATTGGTTCATTTTCGCCCCGTCCTGTGCAATGAACAATTCCCGCTTACCGGTTTTTTCATCGTTATAGGCCAGCTTGATCTTGTTATAGGTCTGTTCATCAATACTGGATTCATAGCTGAAGTTTTCCCCGGTTTCTTCATCAATCAGAAGGTTCAGCTTCATGGTATTGATGTTCTTCAGGGTCAGCTTCCCGGCATCGTCATATAGAACATAAAGCTGTTTGGTATTCATCAGGGTTTCATCAAGGGCGCTCTGGATCATATCAAACAGGGTTTGGTTTTCTTCCACGATGGTTTCAAGGGTATAACCGGTATCTTCCACCGTGCCAAGGTTCAACCGGAAATCTGTTGCAATGCGCTTCAGAAGGTCAGAAGCCTTCAGCCCTTCTTCCGTGATGGTGTCCTTGTTCTTCAGATAGCGCAACTGATCATAGGCCACAACATCAATGGTGCCGCCCTTGTCACGCTTCTTCTTGAACACAAAGCCATAGAACATGGCGGTTCCGTTCACAGTCAGCTTCACCGGATCACCTTCAGCAAAGTTCAGCCCCGGCCCCTTGACAACGGTGAACTCCAACTTGCCGGGGGTTCCCTTGCGTTCCAAGGTCAGCCGTGCGCCTTCCTCGACAACAGGGAATTGAATGGTGCTGTTATGCTGGATGAACAATTCAACTGCCAAACGGAATCACCCCTTTCAGGAAGGCAACGTAAGAATCTGACCGGGATAGATCAGGTTCGGGTTCTTGATTTTGTCCTTGTTCAGATTATAGATTTTCGTGTAATCGGCCCCGTTGCCCAACTGCTTCTTGGCAATGTTCCAAAGGCAATCACCAGATTTCACAGTATAGGTGGCGGCTTTCGGGGCCGTTGTGGTGGGCCGGGGTGCCGCCTTAACCGTTGCGGTGGCGGTTCCCCCGGAAGTCTTGGCCGGTTGCACGGTCACGGTCTTGGTGCCATAGGCTCTGTACTGTTTCAGGTTGATCTTCACCTTCACATCAAAACCTTCACCGGCATCATCGGTGATTTCATAGGTTTCAAGGCCAACGGTCAAATTGGTGTAATGGAACATCCCGCCACCGGGCTTCTGCCGGTTCAGGATGAATTGGAACGGGGTCTTGCTTACCTTCAGCCGTTCAAACAAGGACAGGTAATAGGCGGCGCTTTGCGCTCCACCGTTGCTGAAGGGATAGGACACTTGGGGAAGAACCAATTCAAAGGACACATCCGAAAGGCCAGCGGCCTTCAGAATGTTGATTTCTTCCCCGTTGATCAGGGTCATGGTTTTGTTCTGGTTATTGATCTTTACCGTCACCTTGGAAGGGGTGATGGGCATAAGCGTTCCCGCCATATACAGTTTATACGCCATTACTCATGCACCCCTTCTTCAGAAACTTCCAGTTTTTCAGCAAAATCATTGGCCCAAGCATCCATGATCCCATCCAAATCAGCATCTTTGGAAATGTGGTTTTCATTGTGCTGTTCAACCTTGATTTCAGCGGTAGTGAACCGGTTGATTGCTTCACGCTCCGCAATGTCACGAAGATAGGCCAAATCTTCTTCAGCAATATCCAAGGCATCAGCGGTGGCCGCTGTGTTGTTTGCAATATCGCCGGTGTTCCCGTAAATGCTATCAAGATCATTGCCAAGGTTGAAGGCATCCAAAGAATCAGCCCCCATAGAATCCAAGGCGGAAAAATCAAACATACCGGAAACCTTATCGGCCACGCCATCACCCCAAGCGGCACCGGAAGCAAAGGCATCAGCGGCCCAACCATCTTGGAAGGTGTCAAAGGTAGACATTCCTTCATTGAAGGCATCGGCAACACTCTTGTATTCCTCCACATTGCCATAGGCTTCAGCAGATTTGGCCGCATATTCGCTTGCTTTGTTGGTAATCCCGGAATAGTCGAACTCAACGAAGGGCAATTTGTTCAGGGCTTCACAGATACCCGCCACAACAGTAAGGGCCGTAGAAAGAAGGTTGTAAAACCACCCCTGAACATTGGAAATAACATTGTGGAAGGCCGTTCCGATATTGGAAGCACAAGCCCCCAAAGCGTTCCAGATACCCAAGGCGATATTCGCCACGGACAGGCCAAGGTTTTTGAAGAAGGCGATCACCACCATGATTCCGCCGCAAATCACACCGAAGCCGCTATTTGCAATTCCGGTGAACTTGGCAACTGCCGCACACGCCGCATAGATTGCCGCAATTATGGCGATAATCAGAAGGATAATCCATGTAAGGGGGCAAGCCAAAAGCGCCGCATTTAGGCCCTGCTGGGCCACAGTAGCCGTGAAAGTGGCTCCCGCTTCCATAGCGGTTGCCGCCGCATGAACGGCCTTGGCGGTTGCCTGAATACCCATGATGATATTCGTTGCCAACGCCACACCGTTATAGATCAGCATAGCGGCCACAATGCCCATGATAATAGGCTGAATCCAACTCCAATTATCAACGATCACAGAAGCAATGGAAATCAAAATATCCAACAGCGAAGAAGCCACATTTGCAACCCCGGCAAGGCCATTGATCAGGGCCGTGGTCACTTGTTGGAACTTGGAACTATTGGCAATCTGATTGATTTTGGTCAGGATCGGGGCGAACATGGAAAGGGCCTGATTCTTCATCCCGGCCCAAATCTGCGCCCAAGTCTTGGGCATGGAATCGAATTTTGCGTTGGTTTCGTCCGCCATAGCAAACATGGCGTTCTTCACCACTTCAGCCGTTACCTTGCCTTCCTGTGCAACCGTCTTGATGGAACCTTCCGCAATGCCCATATATTTTTCAATGGCTCTTGCGATACCCGGCGCACCGTCCAGAATAGAGTTCAGTTCTTCACCACGAAGCGCACCCGCCGCCATTGCCTGTGTAAGCTGGATCATGGCGTTGCTCTGCTCTTGGGCCGTAGCACCGCCAATAACAAACTGCTTGTTCACCTGTTCCATGAAGGCAATGACCTGATCCATATTGCCACCGAAGGCGTTACCGGCGTTCAGGCCAAGTTTCGCAACGGCGGAAGCGGTGTCAAAATAAACGGATCGGGAACGCTGGGCGGAAGCCATGATCTTCTGTTCCAAGGCTTCAACGGAACCGCCATCATCCACAAGCAAATTCAATCGGGCTTTGGTGCTTGCCAATTTATCCGAAATGTTCAGCACCTTATTGATCCCGACGATACCACCAGCGGCAATGGCAACTTTCTTGATGATGGACAGAAGCCCGTTGGCGGAATTGCTACCCCCACGGATGGAATTGTTGAAATTCTGCTGTTCGTTGTTGGCGTTCCTGATATTTTCTTCAATGGTATCAAAGGCGGTTCCCGCTTTCGCCCATTCTTCACGGGCTTCCCGGATTGCCGCCGTGTCAACGGCTCTACCGGAAGCCTGTTGCATGGCTTCAAAGGTGTTCAGCACAACACCCATAGCCTTGTGCATACTCTGAAGGGGGCTGGTAACACCATCATAAAGGGCAATAGCGGTTCGGATAGTTCCCACAGGGATCACCACCTTTCTTGGAGAATAGCCGGGGCCTTAATGGTGTCGGCCCCGGCGCTGTTTGCGTTCAATTTCCTTCTGCTTCTTCTTTTCAGCTTCCACCCGAACATCAATGGCCGCAATGATGAAGGCCCGTTCACGCCGGGGCAAAGCATAGAAGGCGGAAGGTGTTAAATGAAGTTCGTGAAGGCAATAGTAAGCAATGTTGGCTTCACCATCACCTTCACAGATCAGTTTTTTGCTTCATCAACCTCATCCTGCATGGTGGTATCAAAACCACACACTTCCTGAATCTTGGTCAGGTATTCGGCATATTCGCCGGGGGTCAGCATGGTTTTCAGAAGGGCATCAGCGCCCATGACCTTGTAGCTGTCCTGAAGTTCCTTATCATTCAGATTGGGGAACACGGTACAAGCCACGGCCAGCTTGCCAAGGTAAAGATCATAGTCGGTTTCCTTCTGATACTGGTTCTTCTTGCCGGGAACCGGAACACGCTTGGCACAGGACTTCCGAAGGGCTTCATCCTCGGTGCCGGTGATGGTCTTGATCTCCCAAGAAATGGGGTTGCCATCCTCACCCAAGAAGCGTTTGGAAGCAACAAACTTGATGTTCTCAACGGGAACGGCGTTTTCAGCCAAAAAAGCGGACAGGCTCATTGTTTTTTTCCTCCTATATTTTGATACGAAAAAAGGCCCCGGCCCCTACCGAAGTAAGGCCGGGGCGCTCTGCTTACTGCATACCGGCCAAAAGGCTGAAGGTTTCGGGCATCTCGAAATCTTCAAAGGTGAAGTCCATATCTTCATCCAAGTATTCCGCATCAGCATCAAACTTGGCAAGCAAGCCGCCATCCATATTGCAATCCTTCAGGATCACGGTCTGACGGCCCACGGAAGAAGTGGGATCTTCATTTGTCACCTGAATGTCAAAATAGACATCCTCGCCGGTGTCCTTATAACGCTTCATCAGCTCACGGAAGATGGAAGTGTTATAGTGGAAGGTGGCGGAACCCGTACCCTTCCAGCCGGTGGCCTTATTGCCCTTGCCGGTCTTGCCCAAAATGGGAACTTCCGTTTTGTTCTTCTCAAAGTTGGCTTCAAGGTTGATAGCCTGCATGAAGTTGTAACGGTTATCCCCGATGGTCACGAAACATTCAGCCAAGGAAGCGGAAACAGCATCCTTGGCGTTCATGATGGTTCTATCTGCCATGATGGTTGTACCTCCTTACTGAACATAGACGGTCATATAAAGCTGTTCCATAGCGTTCACGGGGGTCACATAGTCAGTAACCACCACGGATTTCTTGGTATCGCCCTTTTCAACCGTCACATTTTCGCCGCTGAAGTTCTCAATGGCCCGAATATCCTGAAGTTCTGTGTGGTGCTTCACAATATCGTTCCAAAGGGAAATCCGGCCAGCGGCATCATTGGGAACCTTGCCAAGATACTTCTTGCCGAACAGAACGGCAATATCATTGGCGATCTGATCCAAAACTCGGATCGTCTGGTTGCTGGAAAAATCGCTGGACTTTTCATCCGTGATGGAAATGAAGCTGTTAATGTCAGTCAGGACACACACCGCTTCATCCACACGATGGAACATGAAGGAACCTTCCCTGATCCCGTTTTCAAGCTGGGTCTGCGTGAAATCGGTGTCCACATCGTATTCACCATCATAGGTCATGTTGGTGGCGCTCTTATTGACCGCCGTGCCGCCGATCACACCCGTAACCCAAGGGATCAGGGCGGTGGAAGTCTTGTCGGAAGTCAGGCCGTTCTTGACACTCACAACGCCTTCATAATCGGCCAGCTTACGGAAAAGAACCACCTGAAACTTCTTGCCCACATCATCACGCATACGCTTTGCGAAGGCCGCAAACAGGGCGGTGATGGTGGCCTTGCTCTCGGTACAACCCATAGCATTGAAGGTGTACGCTTCCGCCTGATCAAGATAGGTCTGATAGTCGGAATCGGCCACGGTGCCATTGGTGCCGCCCGTCAGGGGCAAGGAAGCGGTCAGGGAAAGGGTTCCGCTGGACTTCCAATCCAGATAGTCATTGGCCTTCAGGCCGGTGATAGCGGCCACACCTTCCTGAAGATCAACCTGAACGGTTCCCAAGAAGGTTTCCACATCAAACAGGGGCTTCTGTTCGGTGCTGTTCTCATTGGCCGTGATTACAACCCGAAGATCATTGCCACGGGCGCCGGGGTATTTAGCCGTTGCGTAGGTGTTGGACGCTTTTACGCCGCTGGAACCAAGGCGGAAGAAATGAACGGTCTTGGCGTGAAGGAAGATTTCACGCATGGGCTTCAGTTCATCCGCCGTGTACGCATAGCCGAAAATCTTCTGACTGTTCTTGATGAAGTCAGCCTGTTCCACCGTGAAAATCTTGCCTTCAGGCCCCCAATTCATGGCAAGGGGGATGGTGACAATACCACGGTCAGAAAGGGTGGCGCTTGCCTGCGCCACAGAAATGAAGTTGATATATGCACCGGGCAGAACCTTGTTCTGCACCAAGAAGGTGCCGCCGCCAAGGGCCATATTAGTTCACCTTACCTTTCATAAAGTCTTTGATCAGCCCATCAATCTGATCATGGGTGTATTCCTTCCCATCTTCCAAAAGGACAGACAGAAGATCACGCCGGTCAGCGTAACGCCTGAAGGTCAACACCCGTTCTTTGGGGAATACCACCGGGGCCGTGATGGTCGGTTCCTGTGCGGTGGCGGCTTTCTTTCTGGTAGCCATTCAATCACCCTTTCTTTGGCTCCACATCCACATCCAAGGTTTCCATCGGGGTTTCCTCGGACGGGCGGGATAGTGTCAGATTGAAGTTGACGAAGAAGTGAAGAACCCCATCTTCAACTTCATAACTCATGGAAGTTCCGTGAAGCACATCCCCATTGGGAAGGGTGATGAACTCCAAACATTCCATCAAATCCCCGGCCACCGTGAACAATTCGGTGTTGTTCCTCCCGCTGGTGGGGAAATAGTGAATATCCAGCGGGTTCCGGTTCATGAATCGGTTCTTCTGCAACGGGGAAATGTCGGGCTTCAGAACGGCAATGAAAAAACAGGGTTCCTTGAAGCCCTGTTCCACATCATTCTGATAGATTTTGTACCCGGCTCCAAAGGTGGCGTTCAGCTTCATGGAAACACCTTTGATGATTTCATTGATCAACTGAACACCCCCTTCAAAGCGTCATACAACATATCATTCAGGATGGACGGAACCAAAGCCTTTACTTCCTGTTCGGAAATGGTCAGCATCAGTTTGCCCGGAACCCAACTTGCCTTCAGGGTCTTACTCAAGGCGGGAACATAGCGCCCCGGTGTTTGCCGGTGGCCGTATTCCACATAGGACGCATATTCCAAATTGTTGATAACGGTCACGGTGTACTGATCCCCATGTTTTTCAATGGGAAGAATCGTCCAAGCATCCCGCAAGGAACCGCCCCGATACCCGGCCCAATACTGTTCCCGGATAGCCCCGGAACGGGTAAGAAAGGTTCGGCTTTTCCCGCTTGCACCCTTTACCTTTACGGTCTTGGGTCCATCAAACTTGGGGGCCACGCCAACCGGGGTTCTTTTCTTTACCTTGTTCCACAGGATTTGGGCAATCTTCTTGGCGGCATCCCGGCAAAGCCGATCCATGTCAACTTCCGAAAGCTGTTGAAGGCGTTCATCCAGCTTCTTCAATTCCCGGTAATCACACCGGCCCCATCTTCCCATCAGGCCCACCCCCTGAAGGGTTCAAGCATGATTTCTTGATGGTTGGAAAACACGCCCGGTTCACCGGAACGGGAATAGATGAAAGTTCGTTCCACATCATTTGGACGGGTGACAATGATCTTGCATCCTGCGGGAACCTTCACATCCGGGGAAAGGAACAGCTTCACCACCTGTTGGGCGGTTGCCACTTCATCCCCATTGGTTGAAGTTAATGTTTCAAAAGACAGCTTGCACGGCTGATCCTGAAGAAGCGGCTTTTCTTCAGAATCCGTCAGGTGGGTGACAGGATCGGTGACTTCCTCACGGATGAAGATAGAACACCGATCCTTCCACAACCGTTCCAAGGCGGTTCGCACGGCCTTATTTACCATACCAACCGCCTATAACGGTAGATTTCACCAATGCGCCCGTTGATCAGATAGTCAATCAGGCTGTTCAACCTCTGTTCAGGGGTTGAACTACCTTCACCAAGGGCAAAGGTAATGTTGGTGTCACCTTCCTGAATGGATTTCACCGCCGCATCCAGATCAAACCCTTCAAGCTGTCCAGAACACTTCTTCATGTTCAGGTATTCGCCCACGGCCATAGAAACGGCCAGACTTTCCAACCCCTCCGGGATTTCGGAAAGGTTGGAAAGATTTTTGATCCGCCATTGAACATTGGTCAAAACCATATCCAACAACGGATCATCAGCGGCCCCCGCCACGCCAAGGGCCGTTAGCATTGCAACCGCTTTATCACGCAACGGGGTTCACCGCCTTTCTTACGCCGCCGTGATTTCGTACCAACCCTTGGTCTTGGGGTTATCGTTCTTTCCGGGCGTGACCTTGACATAGCCAATACCGCTCTTGGCATAGTAGGTCTTGGAACTGGTAACGGTTTCATCAGTCGTGACAGCGGCAGAACCGGTGATGATCATAACCGCCTTTGCTTCATTGGTCATGGCCGCAAGGTAATACTTACGGGAATAAACCGTGTTGCGGCGGATGTTGCCTTCACGCTCCTGCTCCACTTCCGTACCCTTCTTATTGAACAGGGTAACAGCTTCCTTGGTGGCAATGACCACCTTGCCGGTTTCAGCGTTCTTCTTGGTGTAGATGTTGATACCGCCCACGGTGCCAACATAGCCCTGCTTGGCGTATGCTTCCACATACTTCAGATCGTCCTTCAGGGCCTTACGAAGTTTCGCCATATCAGCGGGGTTGACGAAGCCGAAGATGGTCACGCCTTCAAGGTTTTCCAGATTCAGCATGGCCGCACCATCCACAAAGGCATCAAAGCCAAGGGCGGTGGTCACGATGGTCATGGTGGCCTCGTTGAAAGCGCCGAAAATGTCAGCGTTCACGGTGTTGAACATATCCGTACCAGCGTGACGGGTGCCGGTGGTGATCACCATGGGATCGGTCATGGCTTCCTCGTCATAATACTGGAAGCGGTTCTGGGCCATCTGAATCCGGTATTCCTTCTCGGTGTAACCGGCTTCAATGGTCTTGGTGTTGCCGTTGCCCATGGTCAGCTTCTCGGTGCCATCGGTGGCCTTGTACTTGTGAATCTTGCGAACCATGCCAGCAACGCCGGTCAGGTTGTTGTCCACGGTGCAAAACTGCTGAAGATCAAGGTGGCTCTGGTACTGATCTTCAATTTCGTTGGACAGGAAAAAGTTATCGTAGCAAGTGTTTGCCATTACTCATTACCTCCATAAAGTTCTTTGTATTCGTCAGGATGGTTGACGGAATAGTTGTAACGATCCAAGGGGTTCATGGCCTTCAGCTTTTCAAGGGTCATGCCGCCTTCAGCGCCATCACCCTTTTCAGCGGATTTGGCCCCCTTGAACTTGGTGCCGGTGGACTTCTCAAAAAGAAAAGCCGTGTCCTTGCCTTCCACCAGCTTCTTGACTTCATCATCAAGGCCCTTGACGGTTCCATCCTCCGCCAATTCAGCCTTACCGATGAAATCAACCAACAGCGCCTTAACAGCGGTGTTGTTTTTGGCCTTTGCGCCGGTCAAGGCCAGTTCAACCGCATTGCTGATTTTCAGATTCTTCAGTTCAGCGGCGTGATCTGCGTCCTTCTTCTTGTTATCGGCCTGAAGCTGGGTGATCTGATCCTGAAGGGCCTTGGTGTCACCAGAAGCCTTCTTCAGCGTTTCAAGCTGGGTGTCACGCTCTTTGATGGTGTTCTTGGCGGCGGTCAGTTCGGTGTTGACCTCATTGAACCGGGCCTTGGTGACGAAGGAACCGTTCAGGCCCTCCATAACCTTTGCGGCCTGTTCTTCAGTCAGGCCCCATTCCAACAGCTTTTCTTTAGTCATTGTTGTTACCTCCAAAATCCTTTTTTACCGTGGGTTAGGAACCACGATTTTCCCGGTTCTGTTTACCGCCCACCACCGGGAAACGGCGAAAATGGTATGAAAAAACCACCACCGGCCAGAAGGCCGGGGTGGTCAGATCATCAATTAAGTTAATGCGTCAATGATAATGCGATAGCGTTCACGGTTCGGCTTGTAAATGCCCCGTTTGTAATAACTCAAAGACGCTTTGCAAATGTTCGTCAGCTTGGAAAGTTCCGTTACGGAAATGCCCCGTTCATCCATCAGTCTTTGAATCTCCGTGCAATCCACAGGCCCATCCAAGGCCGGAGGCGTGGCGGTCACTTCCGGGATATTAAACCCGGCCTGTTCCAGAAATCCAAGCACATAGGGAAGCCGTTCATTCCGACAGGTAGCGGCCAGTTGTGCCGCCTTCATGTAATCGTCTGTGGTCAATGCTCTTGCTTTCGGGATGATGGAATAACTTCCGGTTTTGCGGATTGCGGGAAGAACATCATGCGTCACCCAATGTTTGAAGCGTTTTGCGCTTTCTAGCTTGCTTCCGAAGATCAGGGCATACAAACCGGATTCGTTGATGATGGTCATTTGCTGCTTCCCTGAAGGTGTTTCCATTTCGGAAACGCCTTTATCTTCCGGGTCAACCTTCTTGCTGACTGCCGCCCGTGGCGATTCATACCCCAAGGCAACCGCCACATCCTTGCCCACGAACCACGGTTCTTCCTCAATGGTCACGGTTCGCACCTGTCCAAATTCGGGGTTGGTGAATACCTGAAGTTCATTCATGCCTTCTTCACCGCCTTCTGTCCACGGGCAAAGCCCAGCTTGAACACCACGGCAATCAGCTTGAAAGTGTCATGATGATATGCGTCATAGAGTTCATCCAGTTCATTCCTGCGAAGGTCATACTTACCGGGGTGTACGCCTTCAATGCTCTTGATCAATTTTTCCATGTTAAACCTCCATCAATTTTCACTTGATAGAAGTTCCCAACTGTGATAGAATGGATTTATCCAGTTGGGAAACCTCTGGTTTTAGAAACAGTCGCTTACTTGTTCAGGGTGGAGCGGCTGTTTCACTTTTCTTGTGCCAAAAGTAAATCAATCCCTTGCCGAATAGCTTCTGCCCGTGTAATATCATGCTTGGCGCAATATTCATCAAGGCGTTTTGTTGCTTCATCGTCCAATCGAACTTTCACATCATTCCTTTTGGGATTGTTCGCTTTCGGCCTTCCGGTTCGTGGAGACATCGTATCACCTCACTTTTTGAGTTCCACAAACTTATTATAATAATTGGAACTCAAAAAGTCAAGAGGTTTTTGGAAAAATTTTAGGCATAGAAGAAGGGAACAGGTTTTCACCTGTTCCCTTGAAGATTGGACTTTGGCCGGAGCGTCACTCCCGGCATCTCTTTTGCCCACTACCAAAAGGCGTGTGGCGTATGGGAACGCTTTTTCCACCTCAAAGCCCGTTCTTATCCTATCTAAAGTATAGCAGTATTATTCCCGCTTGTAAAGGATTTTCTTGTTCTTCACATTCTTCTTCCATGTGGTTTCACCAATTTGCCAGAAGGACAAGATGGAGTTTCGATATTCAGCGGGGTCACTCTCTACCTTTACCCGTAGAATCACTTTGAACTTTTCGCCATTTTCTTCAATTTCTTTCAGAATCACACCGGTATTAGGCTTGTTTGCTTCCAAGATGTAATCCGGGTTTTCCAGAATATCCGCAACATACTTAACGAACTGTTCGTAATCTCCGGGGTGGCGTTCTTCAATATGCTGAATCCGTTCCGGGGTGATAATCACTTCATCGGTGGCGATCTCGTCCGTAATGCAACGGTATTTTTCTATATCAATACGGCCCACCGTCTGCACATTGGAACCCTCGCTTTTTACCATCGAAACTGTATTTTTAATTATACTCCCGATGGTTGCAAGGGTCAACCCATCTTTGGAACCGTTGTCCACAAAAGTTTTCTTCCATTCGGAATAACTCATATTACCGGGGACATAGTAAACTTTTCCATCCTGATCCCTTGCGGCTCTTTCACCCATATATTTTTCATCAATGGCGGGAACCGTAGTTCCTCGGCAATGTGGATGAAACGGGGGAACGGTAACACCCGGTTGAAACTCCGACATGGGAACCACTTTTCGATCCATACTTGCACAAAACGCACAGGTGATGGAATCCAGCGTTTCCAAAATCTCTACATTCTTCACGCCCAATTCCTTATAGGTTTCTTTTGCGGCAAGGGCGTTGAAATAGCTTGTTTCTGTATTTACAAGCCTTGCGGCCTGATACCGGGAAACTTTGAACTTCTTCTGAATGGCATCGGTGATTTTTTGGGGACTGTCACCACGAAGAAGGCCCTGAACTAATTCTTTTTGAAGGCTATCGACCAGTTCTTGTTTCTTGAACCAAATACGATCACTAAAGGTTCGCCCGTCCGTTGTCCAAGGCTTTGAAAGCAAGGTTTCAAGTTTCTTCTGATCCAGCCCGGTAATATCCCAACCAAGGCCCACGCCCTTCTGAACCTCAAAGGCTGTGTGGGTGTAGCCGTTGCCCACAACCTTCTTCAACAGGGCATCCAGACCATCAACCTGATTGCCGTACAGCAATTCAAGCTGTTGCTGAATACCTGTCTGAACAGCTTCAAGGCGGGAAATGTGGAACCGGGCGGACGCATTTTCCAGCTTCTTCAGCCATGCCGCATCCAACCCGGCCTGTTCACCGATCTTGATATACTGTTCAACGCTCCAATGAAATTCTTCAAGCTGTCCAGCGGTTAGCCATTTCCGGGCATCGGTCAGGCTGATTTGGTTGTTCACCGCAAAACGGGCATACCAGCTTTCAATTTCCTTCTGAACCGAACGCTGGGCATCCAAATACAGTTCTTCCATGTCCTGAATGGTTCGCTGGGCTTCTCTGTGGGCGCTGTCCTCCAAGATGGAAAACCGCCCACGCCAATAATCCGCATTTCTCATGGGCCGTTCCTCCAATCCTGAAAAATGGTGCTGAAGGTGGGATTTGAACCCACACGCCTTGCGGCAACGGATTTTGAATCCGCCGTGTCTGCCTATTCCATCCACTTCAGCAAATAAGACTTCCCCATCAGGGCTGAAGGCCCCGCAAGCATTTTCAGCCAAGTCCAACAGGGAAGCATGGTAGCCCGTGCCGGGATCGAACCGGCGTTACCGCCGTGAAAGGGCGGTGTCTTAACCACTTGACTAACGGGCCATGATGGGCCGGGGAAGGGAATTTCACCCTTTGGCGGGTAGGAGTAATAGCACCCCGCCACACTCAAGGTCTGCCCCGGCATATATTGTGAAACGGCGGGGGTTATTCACCCTCGCCATTGTCACCTTTGTTCTGGTTGCCGGTCTGGAAGGCTCCGGCGTATTCCTGTGCTTGTTCCATTGCTTCATCCTTTTCCTTACGCAACCGGGCCAGCTCCACTTCAACATCCGTAACCCACGGGTGCTGTTCCACAATGGTTTCCGTGGACAGAATACCAACGGACTTGGAACAGTTTTCAATGGATTCCGTTTCATTGATTAGAATGTCACGGTTGAACACGATCTGAAGTTCAGCGCCTTCATAATCGCCCAAGCCCCTGTTGCTGAAATCCTGATTGATGAACCACAACAGTTCTTCAAAGGCCGCTTGGAACTCGGTTTCCATGCCGTTTGCGTCAAGGTCAATGTCAGAATACATGGATTGAATGTTCATCTGGTTTGGGTTGCCACTCAAACGATCATCCTTGGCATCATAGCCACGGGCATTTTCAATCAAGGACTTCTTCAGAAGTTCCAAAATGCCCTTGTAGTTCTCTGCATTGATTTCAACCTGAAGGGTTTCAACCCCGCCATCCTCACGAACCTTCACGGCTCCATAGGTGGAAAGGTTGTGGCGGAACTCACCAAGGTTTTCACCGTCATAGTTCTTCAGAACCAGAATGGTGTTCCGTGCGTCCTCTTGCATATTGTTTTCAAAGTCGGAAATCATGGTGTTGATTCCGTCCTGGAGGGTTTTCACACGGCGGATCAGGGGGATTTCCTGTTTGTTATACTTGAAGGGAACCAGCGGAATCCTTGTCCAGTTGAACCCCTTGGGTTCTTGGCCTTCTTCCTCAACCATGAAATAGTTTTCGTGTTCACCGGCTTCCACATCGGCAATCAGCATATCATTCTGATAGATATACCGGTAAATGCCATCGGCTTTGAAGATTTCCACCTTCTCCACCTTTTCCTTTTGGTAGCCGTTCCACACTTCTTGGGTGTAGTAACGAATCGCACAATCAAGGATGGTGTGATCATCGTCAGCCCAAAAAGGAAGAATGTCATAGGCCGGGAAATGCTTGAAGGACAATTCACCAGCTTCATTGTAGTAAGGATAAAGCCAGCCAAGGCCACCGTTCAGGGCATCTTCACAGACATATTTCAGAAGCCGGTAAAACCGTTTGTTGAAAACCTTGCCCAAAGCATCCGTGTAACCCTTATCCTGACAGTTCAGGGTGAAGGGCTTGCCCACAAGGTAGTTAGTTTTCTGATCCACCATCAGGGCATATTGGTTATCAATCAGGCGGTTGTTCGGAAGGTTCGTCACCACCTGAAGTTGACCGTTTTCACCAATGATTGTGCGCTGACGCTGAAGAATGTCATGCTGTCCTTCATAGTACAGATCACCCATAACCTGATCCTTGCGGCGCTGACTATTCTTCCATTCCTTGATTTCAGCGGCGAAGAACTGATTTTCAGTCATGCCGGTTCGCCCACCCTGAAGGATCAGGCGGTTGATACGCTCCATAGCGTTATCCAGAAACATATTCACTTACCGCCTTTCTTCATTGCTTAATAAATGCAAACACACGGAAACCGTGTGTTTTTCGTGTGTTTTGTTACTATCATGTTATTAGTCGAAACTGAAGGCGGGGCCAACCAACATATCTTCCAGCCCGTAACGCATAGCGTCCATAAGGTGGTTGAAATCATCAATGGGAACATTGATCTTGGCCCCGAACTTATCTTCTGACCATGTGTAATTTGAAATCTCTGTGATGAAGTTCACGCATCGGGGATGAACAATGATGGTGTAACCCTGAATGTACTGGATTCCGTTGTTCACGCTGTCCTTGCCCTTCCGGGCGGCTCTGATACGATGAAGGCCAGCATCCCGCAATTCATCAATGCTCTTGGGTTCTGCACAATCGGCCTTGATCCGTTCCTTACCGTAGCCCATGCCGGTGATCCGGTCACAGATTGCCCGGTTCGTCAGGGCCTTTTCATACAGTTCATCAAAAACCCAAATGGTTCTTTCCTTCTCACTCACCAGCCCACAGAACAGGGCCGTGGGATCGTTGGTATAACCGAAGTCAAGGCCGAAGGCGCTTTTCACATCAGGCTTCTTGGAAATAGCCAGATAATCAAAGGCTTCTTCCCGCCAATTATCGAAAATCAGGCCATCCACAATGCCCCAACCCCCAAGGCCAGCCACCTTGTAACGGCGGGGGTTGTTTTCCTTCATGGTGTTGAACACCTTCAAATCCGCCGTGTCCAGCCATTCATTACACAGGTAATTGGTGGTTGTGGCGTAAATCTGCCCATCCGGGCTGATCCAGCTATCATGGAACTTGTATGTGGGGTTTCCTTGGGCATCCTTGCCGGTGATCTCCCCGAAGAAGCGTTTCCTGATCCAATGCTTTTCGTTCCACGGGTTGAATGTCAGCGTGATTTGCTTGAACAGGCCGGTTTCTTCCGGGATAGCACCACGAATGCTTTCATCCAGCATATTGAAATCATCTTCATTCATGATTTCGTATGCTTCTTCAATCCAGCACCAGCACAGAAACCCAATTTCAACCGTGATGGAAGTAACCTTCAGGGGATCATCAAGGCCCCTGAAGTAAATCTTCTGACCGGTTGGAATATAGGTCATTTCAAGGGGGCTTTCCTTGATTTCCCAATAGGCTGAAACCCCAAGGCGGTTGATTGCCCATTTCAGTTCGGTGAAACAGGAATCTTTCAAGGTTCTGAACACCTTGCGAACCACAAGGGTATTGGCTTCCGGGTATTGCATCATCCGTTTGATGATGTTCAGGGCCGTTGTCTTGGATTTCTTGGAAGCACGGCTTCCCTTACACACCCGGTAACGGCCTTTGAAGTTCCAGAAGGTTCCGTAACCCTTGCCCACCACTTCAGGAAGGTGAACCCGCTTGGCCTGTGGGCTAATCTTCAAGTTGATCATCCCCCGTGATAATCACCGGAACGGCCCCTTCCACACCTACCTTGTCCGTGAACATACCATAACGCTTGCCGATCAGTTCAGCGGCCTTCAACCTTTCCTTGGCTCCAACCTCTTTCTGCGTCAACTCTTGGCAACCGTCACCGCACAGGATCGGGATTTCTTCAGTATGTTCACCCCGCATTACCGAAGTCAGGTATTTCATGACTTCTTCAGCATCAGCGATCTTGGCCGAATGAAGTTTTTCAAGTTCGGTTTCGATGTACGCTTTCAAGTCAGGTTTTGCAAGGTTTTCAGAACCCGTCTGCTTTGCGGTCTTGGGCGAATACCCCGCCTTGATTGCCGCATCCGTAGCGTTGCCGCTGATCAGGTATTCATCACAGAACTTCCGCTGTCTTGGTGTCACAGGTATTCACCCCTTTCCTAAAAAAGTGAAATGCACCCCTATAAGGGGTGCATTTTTACGATTCCAGAATAACACGCTTGATACTGTAAAATCCTACACACTTTTCACAAGAATAGGATTTTACACTACTGTTCAAGCGATAATAAAAGGTTAGGGTTCTTTTCAGAAAAAGAAATCAGGGCCTTCCCGTGAATTTTATAAACCTGTGAAATTGAAAAGTTAAGGTCAAAGGCAATATCAAGCCATTTCTTCCCGTCAATATATCGGGCAATCAGAACATTTTGCTGATCGAAGTCAGGAAGGATCTGAATTGCCTTCAGGGTGGCGTTCTTCAGATCAACAAGTTCATCAATCCGGGCGTTGATGGTTCTTTCAAGTTCATCAATCTTGCAGATCGTTTCTTCAAGGCTGTTCTTGGGGCCTGAAGTCTGAACCTTATCCTGTTTCAATTCACACCCGATGGAAGTCAACCGGGAACGCTCTGTTGCAACCGTGTTCAGAAGTCTATTGATCAAAGCATCAAGGCGGCTGATTTGGTTCAGAAAATCCTTGGCCTGTTGGGAAAGGTCTTTGTCATTCACTATGTAACACATCCTTTCTGCGGTAATCTGTTCCGTTTCAGGGTACATCTGTACCGTTGACAAATGCCGAAAAATCAAGGGTTTTCAAGGGTTCGGAACAGATGGAACAGATAAAACGGGCAGTTCCTTATATACACATTTCTTATATATTTTTTTTCTTAATAAGAAGAAAGTATATTTACATCTGTACCATCTGTTCCATGCTATCAAAAACAGGAAAAAAATCTTGAAAATCAAGGGGGTTCAGAACGGAACAGATGTATTGAAAATATCTGTTCCATATCTGTTCCACACGCTGTTCCAACTCCTACTGAAGAAGCACCTGTTCAGGCGGAAATATTGTCTGAAAGATACCAGACAATCAGGAACCAAACGGGATCAATGCTGAAATACTCGGCCACGGCCATAAGCAACAGCACAAGGGTTAGCACCACCATCATTTTCTTCATCGGTGTTTCACCCGCCTATTCCATTGATTTTCCGCTATTTCTTTTATATCTGATCCGGGTGTTTCAACCCCACATTTTCTGCAACGAACCCAATACCACCCATCATTATCCATGAAAAAGGGTTCTCCACCACAGAAAGGGCAAGGTTTATTCATCATCGGTATTCCCTCCCGGTTTTACGGTCTTTGATTTCAATACGGTTCAGAAGTTCAAACCCCGCCAAACGGGTGATGTACTTCAGGACGAAGATCAGGGTGTTCACCCGCTTCTGCTGTTCATCCTCGTCACGAATGATGTTCTTTGTGCCGTGGTAGGCTGTCGGATCATGATACCCTTCAGCATTTTCCCAAGGTTTAGGCATCGGTTTTCCCTCCTTCTTCTCTGTACCATTCTTCAATGTCACACCCAATGTCCTTTAGCTTTTTACGGGCCAACCACCCATCATCGGCCTGTTCCATCAGGTAATGTTCCCGTAGCTTCAAGGTTTCGGCATAGAACAGCTTCCACGCCAGCTTCAGACGCTTTGGGCCAAATCCAAATTGGGTGTGAAGCATCCACAGGATGGATGATTCTTTGTCCATGTCAAAGGCCCGATCATTTTCCACAATCTGTTTCTTGATTTCCTGATCCAAGGCCCGTTCTTCAGCTTTGTTGAACTGAACGGCGAAAATTTTGCCACCGGACTTCTTAAACATCGGCATGGTATTCACTCCAAATATCATCGAAGCACACAGGGATTAGCCAATTAACTTTCTCTAACAGAATCAAGGCCACTTCCCGCATCTGCGGATGTGCGGCGGGCGAACACCGCAACTTCAGGAAATGCCGCCATTCCCGAATGTTGGCCGTCATAACCACTTCCGTTTTCAGGCTGTTGGGTAGAACGGAACGGGCTTCCTGCGGGGTGGCTCCTGATTTCAACAAAGAAAAATAACATTGTTCAGAGATCAGACAAGCGTTTTTCCATGACCAATACAAATCAGAACCTTCAGGCCAGAAGCAAGGTTCAATCACCGTGATTTCCTCACCGAACTTTCCCTTGCCATAATTGCAATACCGGGTGGATTCCTGACAGTAAGAAGCCATCCGGTGGCGGACGATCTCATGAGAAACCCCACGATCACAAATGAACTTCACCGTGAAGGAACAATGTTCCAGAACCGCTTCATGCCCACGCTTGATGATCCCGGCAACGAACTTTTCAGCGGAACCTTCCGTGATCTTATCCTCGGACTTGTAGCAGACACGGCCACATTGTTCCAGCCGCTTCAGAATAGTGGCCCCATCAATCGGGGTGATGAACTGCACATCAGGCTTGATAATTTTCATTTTCTTCAACCTCCCAATTCATTCCGGTGCTGTGACCGGTAAGGATCGAACCCTTCAGGGTAACGCTGTTCCAGCTTTTTCAAGTTTTCTTCCATGACCGTATCAAGGTCAGAACCAATGGCATCACATAAAACGGCCAAATACCAAGCCACATCACCAAGTTCTTCAATCATGTGGCGCTTGTCCAGTTCATGGCCGTGGAAGAAATGTTTCTTCACCTGTTCGGCCACTTCACCGGCTTCACCGCAAAGGCCCAAGGCACATTCCAGCTTCAGCCGATCCATGTTGGAACGGTCAGCGGTTCGCAAGGAATCCCGCATATAACGGTTAGCGTTCATCGGCGTGTTCCTCCGCTTTCTGATCATCCAATTCAAGAACGGTCATAATGGCGTAATTGGCAAGGTCAATCAGGGTATCACGGATAGATTCATCCTTTACTTCCTGAACCCCGGATTTGGTCAGGCTCTTGAACCGGGCCAGCTTATCCCCAAGCCTGATCCGGGGCATTGCCATTCCTTCTTCTGTGAAGGTCTGGTGAAAGCTGTCACCATAGTCATGATTTTTCATGGCGTACAAGGCATTGATTTCCTTGCAAATATCGGAATGGCGTTCCGTTTTGGTTTTAGGTAACATTGAAATCATCCTTTCTTTCAGTTGAACCATTTGATCACCGGATCACCGGTGAAGCCCTTTTCCCACACATACCACGCATAGGCAATGGCGCTTTCCGGTTTCCCGGTCATATCGCCGTTTTTATAACAGGCCAGCCGGGAACGGCTGATATAAACCTTTCGGGGGGGGGTACGCTTGAAGAACTCACCCCGTTTTTGCCCCTCCAAGAACTGAACCTTCAGGAACATAGCCACTTTCCCACCGGGGCGGACGCTTTCAAGCGCCCTTTGAACAAATTCAAGCCCCATTGAATATGGCGGGTTTGTGATTATATCGCCTTCAAAATCGTCCAGCGTTTCCTTCAGGAAATCCAACGGTTCAGGATCACCGAAGCCCCGGTAAATCAGATCAGTTGAAATGACTTCATAACCGTGGGCCTGAAGCACCTTGGAAATATGGCCTTCCCCACAGGCCGGTTCCCAAATGACCGGGGAAAACTGTTCCAGTTCCAGAAGCATTTCCACGGCCCTTGGATCGGTGGCGTAGTAATCAAATGCTTCTCGTTCTTCAGGAACATGGTTGGAACTGCCCAAAGTGGTGAACACCTTCTTGGAACCACTCATTCTGTGTCACCGCCTTTCACAAATACACGGGTTTTCCGGTTTCTAATCCATTTCAGGGCCGTTGTGAAGCCACAGCGTTTTGTGATCTGCCGGGAAAACTCAATCTTGGAAAGGGCTTGGAAGTTGTTCGCAATGCAATATTCCTTATACCGGCGATACACGGAATCGGTGGCTTCATTTTCAAGCCCGTCAACACCCACTTCATTGATGAACCCAATAATGGGGTTGTTGTTTTCTTCATATTCGTCCAACTGCCCCTGAACTCTGCTGGAAGTGGTGAACTGTGCATTGCCAAGAACCCGCTTCAACCCCTGAAGGCCAAGCAAGGCCAGATATTCCATAGAACCCTGTTCACACAGTTCATCCTTGATGAACGGGCGGAAGTCAGCATCATTGGGGGTGAACTTGGCATCGAAGGGAACAATCACCAAACGCCGCTGAACGGCTCCGGTTTTATCCTTGATACGGGGAATATTGTTGGCGCTGAACAGGAACTTGGAATAATTGTTGAACTCAAAAGGATCTTGGCCTTTGCGCTCCACATTCACCCGATCACCCGTGACCAGCTTCTTGAACACGGAAGCATTGGCAATAAATTCATCACCAATATCATCACCGATGTTCGCCAGCTTGCCGAACAGTTCAGCGGTTTTGAACCTATCGCCCAATTCCTTCAGGTCAAGGGAAGCAATGTTCTGATCCCCAAGAAGGTTCTTCACCACATGAAGAAAGGTGGATTTGCCGTTGCTTTTATCGCCAATCAGGATGAAGGCTTTGCCAAGTTCATTGCGGCGGTACATACAATAGCCCACCATTTCTTCCAGTAAGGCCCGAACTTCAGGATCATCACAGGCCAGCCGGTTCAGGGTGTGATCCAACAGATCATCATGGGCGGCGGGATTGTACGGCCACGGGATTTTGTTTGTAATGACCACATCCGGGGTGAACTCTTTGAAGGAACCATCCCGGATATTGTAAAGGCCGTTGCTGAAAGCAATGATATTCGGGTTGGTGGCCTTGGTGTTTTCCTCAATCATGATTTCCAGATAGGACAGGACTTCCGAACGCCACGCCCGTTTCAGGTTGCTGATCAGCTTGATCATGGCCCCTTCAATTTCACCGGCACCGGAAACATAGATACCATCCTTGTAAATGTGAAGCTGGTTATTGATCTTCACAATATGGTTGTTGTTCTTCAGGTAGGTGGCGAACTTATCAAACAGGAAGGTTTTATCCCGGAAGAAGGATGTTTTCTTGAAGGCATCATCCCGAAGGATCACATCAAGTTCCTTGTCGGAAAGGGGCTTCTTCAGCACATAACGGTTAATCAGCCTGATACATTCACGGGCTTCTTCCTTGGTGAAATCGTCACTCTGAAGGGTCAGAATGTAGTTGAACAGGGTTTGGTTCCGCCCATCACCTTCCCCAAGGTTCGGGAAATCATAGTTGCTTTTCACTGGGGTCAGCCACTTGGGAAGTTCCTGAATCTCCCCTTCAGGGAAGTCATACAGAATGGGCCGTTCCACGCCACCGGACTTCAAGATTTCATAGCTGTTATTGGCTCCAACCTTTCCATCCGTGGTGATACCCACGGCCAAGGTGCATTTCGTCCAGCTTTTTTTAACACCACAGTTCTTGAACAAGAAGTGTTTTCCCCGTGTGGTGGCGTACACTCTGCACTTCAGTTCTAAATCCTGAACAATTCTGAACAAAAGTTCAGATGTTTCCGCATCGTCCACATCAATCAGGATGGTTTCTTCTCCAAGAATACCGGCGTATTCATCAAGGTCTTGGACTTCTGAACGGGTTTTCAGTTTTTCAACGCCTTTGAATTTTTCAAGGCATTGTTTATTTCTGGTAGGCACATAGCCCCTAAACAGTTCCATGCTTCAACGCTCCCCCCCCCCGAAAGGTTTTATTGTTCATCGTTCCACCCCGAAATCTTTCAACCGATCCCAAGCAACATCAATGTAATATTGCTTGTCCAGTTCATCCGGGATAGGAAGGTTGGTCACATCATCATTGATGAAAAAACAATGATCTGGGGTGTTTCCGAACTTTTCAGGGTTCTTTTCCCGGCCCTTGACGATTTTCCCGGAAACCTTGAAGATTCCGCCCTTGCTCTGATCCTTGGAAGCGAACACCCGGAAGGTTTTATCCGTCTGAACCTCACCGCCGCTGAAGCGGGTGATTTTTTTAGAACGGCCTTTTTCATCCCTGATCTTTGCTTCCGTAACCACCGGGGAATAAAGGGCATATTTGTACTTGCTGGACACCTTCACAACCTTCTGAAAATCTCGAAGATTGGAACATTCCATGATGGTTGTTTCCGGGCTGATCCCATGAAGGAAATAGTTCACAATGGCCCGGTTGACAATGGGAAGGTCATAATCCAGATCAGACAGCTTTTTGACATAGGCACCCTTGCACTTCCAGCGGGGTTTCCCCTTTTCATCACGAAGCGGCCCGGAAGGAACAATGATGTAATTGTTCACATCCTTCTGATACACCTTTTGAAATTCATCAAATTCAAGGCGCATCCCGGTTCTTTGCTCCCACTCCCAACACAGATCGTCCAGCATTTCAAAATCTTCATACCGGCGAAGTTTGACCAAAATACCATCCGTGTTGCTCTGGATGATTTCACAATGATCTTCCAGCCGTTCAATCAAATCCAGAAGAAGAAGCTGACCGCCCACACAAACATTGTTGGCTTGCCGGGGGTCATACATGGCATTGTGCTTATCCTTCATAGCGCCATAGGTGCTGTTCAGAACAATCTTGTAAGGCTGTTGCATGGGGTTCTTCTCCGCCTTTAGCTTCAGGCGGGTGTGGTAGATTTCCGCATACTTGGAAGGATCGTGAACATTGCGGGAAAGCCACTTATAAACCAGCATCAAAGACGGGTAATAGGAAGCCACATCCACATTGACAAACCAACCTTCCCCGTGATATTTGGGAATGGCCCCGTGAAGGCCACCCCAAGCGAACACATGGGGAACCCCGGCCACATCCAGTTCAAGGGTTTTGGAATAATCACGGTTCAAGGGGTTCTTGTACCAATTCAAAACTTCCGTGTATTTTTCGATCCGCAAGCTGGGCGGGAACTCAATTTCAAATTCATCATTGTGTTCCCTTTGAACGGCCCCAAGGATTTTGGCGGAAAGCTGTGCTTTGGTGCGGCCAATGTCAGAAATGGGAAGGTGAAACGCCTTCACAAGTGACATTTGGGCATCAAATTCATCTTCCTTCCGCCGTAACCACACTTCCACCGTCTGTTCCACATCATGGCGGCAATATTTGACCGTTTCGGCCAACTCTGCTTCAGTCAAAGGCCGGTCAATGTCGAAGGGAACAGAAGTTTCTTTTATGGAATGGCCCATGAACGCTTCCAGCGCCTTCAGGCTGATTGGCGGGTTCGGCATCACATCATAATTGATCAGCGGGTATTCCCTGAACAGGCTTGAATATCTGTAACCGGGTTTATTTTCTGCAATGATCCAATCATTCACAGGCTTTGGATCAAACCCACACAGAATGGCCTTCAGGATGTACTGATCATAGTTCCTGGAATTGTAACCGGCCCAAATCACACCCTTGTGTTCCTCATAGAAGCGTTTCAGCTTGTCGGGATCGTTGATAATCACGGTTTCTTTTCGGGCGTTCAGGTCGATCAGGACAACCAGCCAGTCATACCGGAAAACCTCAAAATCATAGAAGATCATCAACTCACATCCTTTCAGCTTTCGTGAAATCGGTCAGCGTTTCCGCCTTATCAGCCCCGCCACGGGAAGGCTTTCACTTGGGGCCATTCCGGGGCTTTCGCCCCGGCTTGAAAGTGAATTTTCAAGTAGACAACAGTTGCTTTGCGGTAGACTATTTGCCTACAATCATTGTAAAAAATTTTGGGTCAGTTTTCAACCTCGAAAACTTCTTCAACGGTGATGGAATTGAAGCGGGAATCATCGTAGTCCACCGCATATTCCAAAGTTCCATCAATAGCTTCCGCCACATCAAGAACAAGCTGGGCAAACTGCTTGTAGCTGGTGAAGCTGACAGGAACACCGGAATCCAGCTTTTCAAGGAAGCCCATAGCAGAAGCGATCATGTTCTTGTCATTCTTGGTGCCGTAAAGGACACGGTTCATGAAAAGGCGCTGGTTCTTGAACTCACCGGACAGGATTTTGAAGGACACGGCCAGCATGGGGCGGTTGGGATCGGCCTTGGTGCCTTTGATCTCCATGCTTTCCAGCTTCACTTCATACTTGCCAGCGGGGATGGTGGGGAAATCACCGCCGCCGTTCTTCTTGGCATCCTCCACATCAGCCTGAAGGCCCTTCAGATCAACAGAACGATCAATCTTGTCAAAATCAATAGCCATAGTTTTTTACCTCCAAAAAATGTATTTATTAAATGGTTTTCAGAAGATCAGCCAACCCACCAAACAGGGTATCAAGCACCTTGGCCGCTTTGTCAGCCGTTTCCTTGGCCCTGTTCATGTTGTCAACTTCTTCTTTCGTAGGGGAAAAACCACCATCAGGAATGAACAGATCATCAGGAAGAACGGTGTTCAGCAGATGATCAAGGGCCGCATCCGCCATCACATCACAAAAATCTTCATGATGTTCAGCGTAATTCCGAATGGCGATCTTGGCGGCGGAACGATGAAGTTCGATCAGGGCTTCACCATCAGCACCGGGCGGGGGGGGATCAGGTTGGCGCACACCTGAATCTTGCGGAACAGGCCACGCTTGTTCATTTCCTCTTTGAAATGGTTCAGGGCATCGTTTTTCATTTTGGGTTCCTCCTTATATTTGGTTGGAAATTATCTTTCCAATTTCCCTGACTGCATGGGCGATCTTTTCACGGTTTATCCGCTTTTCTTGAAGAACACCCGTGATAACTGCGGCTTCCGTCTGAATGTCCTGAAAGGCTCTGTGATTGCTTTCAAGGTCAGCTTCATAGGAAGCAAGGTCTGTGTTCTCACCGGCCTTGGCCGATCTGACTTCTTCATCAGCCTTTTCAGCGTATTCCCGGAAATACTTGGCCGCTTCATAGCCCATGTGCTTTTCAACCAGATATTCAAAATCACGGGCCTTGAAAATGGTTTCAGGCTTCCCGGCAATCATCAGCACATCAGCCATTATTCTTCACGCTTCTTCCGGGTACGGCGGGGCGGGTTAGCATCCGTCTTGGGTGCGGGTTCCTCTGCCTGTGCCTTGGGGCGATCCCACAGGGGGCAACCATCGGGGCCACCTTCCTTGTGGCAACGGTGGCCAGCGTCAATGGACGGGCAAAGGGGGATTTCCGGGTTCTGGTCATGCTGTTTGAAAATGCGCTCACCGTCCGGGCATTTGGGAAGATCGTTCCAAGGCGGGGTGTCACCGGTGGCCGGTTCAGCAACAGGAACAGAATCATCCTTTTCACCGCCGCCCGGTGTCCAAGTTCCATCAGGATCACCACAAGCCGCCTTTGCCGCATCTTCAGCCGGATCATAGTTATCAGCCGGGGGCGGGGTTTCAGTCTTGGCCTTTCTGCCCCTTCTGCTGGGCGCTGTGGTGGGCGTGTCGGTGGTTTCAGGTGCGGGGGTAGCCGGGGTATTGCCGCCACGCTTCACGGCTCCTGCGGCCTTCTGATTGGCTTCCTCATAGACTTCACAGAAAGCGTCATAGGTCAGCGGGATTTCCTTATCACGGACGGTCAAACGGCCACCGCCGAAGATCACTTCAGAAGTCTTGAAAGACAGAACCCGTTCATCATCGTCCGCCACGATACGGGCCACCAGATCAACCATACCGGCCACCTTGTTTGCCACCTTATCCTGAAGGTTCGGCTTGATGGAACTGATCTTATCGCCGCCCTTGCGGGTCAGGTCACGGCTTCTGTCCTCATGGCTGATCAGGATGATGTTTTCATAGTCCAGATTCACAAGCCGCTTCAGGGTGTTCAGGAACTCACTTCTGACCATATCCCACGCACGGAAGGAATCATCAGATTCATGCTTCCAGCCCTGACGGTCACAGATGTAAACCCGGCACGATTCATAAACATCTTCCAGAAGGTCAACCACGATGGTTCGGAAATCGTTCTGTTTCTTTTCCAGTTCGGCCACGGCATCCATGAACACTTCATAGGCCAACTTGCGCTTGGTGATACGGCCTTCCACCGTAACGGTGTCACGAATGGCGATATAAGGGGCATCCACAAACTTGATGTTGCCATCCGTGTTCAACATCAGGGGATCGGGGAACTGATTGGCAAAGAAGGTTTTGCCGCTGAAGGGTGCGCCGTAAAGCCACACAACCTTCTTCTTGGTGGCGTTCAGATCACGGCGTTCATTCTTGGGAAGTAACATATAATCCCATCCTTTCTGACAATATTCTTCATACTCACACCATCCACAAAAATGGTTTGGGTTCTTGGGAAAGTCTGTGGCTTCAACCATGTGCTTCACATCGGTCAGGAAGTCCACAATCTTCATGGGGTTGTACTGAACCGGCATCAGCGTTGGTTCAGCATCTTTCAAGGCCGCTTGCAAGCGGTCACGGAATTGGGAAAGGGTTTCGGTGCTTTTCTGCCTGATCTTGGGCTTGGGAACAATCAGGAAATACATATTTCTGATCCGGTGGCCGGGATGGGTCAGTTCATACCAATACTTGTATTCGTGAAGCTGACCGGAAACGGCGTAGTTCTTGGCGTTGTTGGAATACTTGAAATCGTACAGATCAAACGCTTCAAATTCATCCAAATCTTCACCGGTGATCAGCCCATCCAGCTTCAGGCCCTTCCCCACGGGAACCAGATAATCCATGAAGCCGATGAAATCAGCGTTCCCAATAGGCAATTCAAAGGTTCCGCCCGGTGGCAACATGGCCTTTGCCTTGGGGATCATGGCTTCCAACTTCATCATTTCATGAATGTGATCATCCGTCAGAACCGGGAAGCTGTTCTTGTAGAAGTCAAGGGCTTGTTCAACCCCTTCTTCAATGCCGGTGTGAAGGGCGGTGCCAAGGATCAGGGCGTTGTCTGCGTCCGTGTTCGGGATCGTGTCTATCCCTTCCACATATCGCAAGCGGTATTTGTATGGGCATCTATCAAAGACTTCAACCCGGCTGTGGGAAACTCGCATTGTTTCACCCCTTTCACAATAGTCTTGAAGGCTTCAAAGCCTTCCGGGTAAAGGATGAACCCGAACCCCTGTGAACCGTTGATTTGAGCCAAATTACGCTTCTGAAGCACAGATGGGGTTCCATCGGTGGCCTTCAGCTCCACTTCAAGGGCAATGCCCTTCACGGTGATCCGCATATCGGGAAGGCCGCTTTTCACATACCGGCTTCCACCCCAGCGCTTTTCATAGAAGCCACAGGGCGGGGCGCTCATGCGGTCAACAGGTTCACCCAAGGGATATATCCCTTCAGCTTCCAGCCATTTCTTCAGGCGATTTTCAAAGTTTTTTTCACCGGCCATCGGCTCACCCCTCCAACATCTGAATCAGGCTGTGAATACCTCTGACTTGGGTGAAGCCCTGAATTTTACCCGTTCCAGCGTAGAATTGGAACAGTTTATCATCAGACTTCCGCCAACAATGGAAGTGGCCTGTTTGCTCATTTTTCAGTTGGTATTCAATGCCGTGGGCTTCAAACTGCTGAATGGCATAGGCGATCCGGTCGGGGTTCTTTGCAACCCGTTCTGAATGAACCTGTTTGGCATGATCCTTCAGGGCATCCCATAATTCATCCCTTGCCATCGGATTCACCACCCCTGAAACTCCCATGGGTTTCAATAGAAATTGAAACACTTCCAAGCACCCGGCGAACATTCCAACGCACTTCATCAGAAATTGTGGTTCTGATAGTGTCCTGAACCATTCTTGCTATAAGAGAATCCATATTGGTTTCATGAATAATCCGATCAATAGCTCGATCAACTTTTTCAGAAACAATTTCTTCCACAAAGCCTTTGATGGTTTCTCGGTTGATCCCATTATCCGCCAGCATTTGGGTTAAAATCTTCCGAAGTTCGATCTGTTCAACGGTCATTACTGCCCACCGCCCTTCAGGGTGATCTTCACATAACCGGCCTTGGCGGTGGTCTTGGAACACTCGGAAGCAATGTCCGGGTATTTCTTCTTCAGCTTGGCGGAATCAATGCTGGTGGCATTGGTGGGCTTCACAAGGGTAAGGTTCAGAACATCGGATTCAAACTTATCCACGCCGAACTTTACCATTGCTTCATACAACTTAGCCTTCATTTCCTTTTCCTGATCCTCAATGGCCTTCTTGTGGGCGGTCAGGGAAGCAATGGCGTTCAAGGTGGCAAGCTGGGTGTTCTTGAACTCCTGAAGGGCCGTTTCTTCATCGAAGGTGGCCGAACCACAGGCGTTCGGGTTTTCCTGACAGGAATCAGGACAAGTGTGGAAATCCGGGCATTTGTGGCAACACCCATCGAACTTTCCACGGGGGCAAGCGTTTTCACATTTGATCATTTTTCTGGTTCTCCTTTCAGATAAACATTCAACTGCTTCAGGCCGAAGGCGGAAGCGGCTTCATGGTTGTCAAAATAAATGTCGATCTGGTTTTCACCGTATTTGTCAATCACCCATTGGGCGGGGCGATCCTGAACGATGTATTCACCCAAGCCTTCCACTTCCACCACGGTTCCCAAGGGAAGCGGGGAAGCACAGGAAACACCGGCTTTCAGTTCCACACCAGCGGCACCATACACAATGCCGTTGGGCCGGTTCTTGGCCCATTCACCGCAACACTTTTCACAGGAACAATAGGCGGTAATTCTGAAACTGCCCAACAACACCGGTTCAGGTTCGGCGGGTTCTTTCACCAGCGGAGTTTCCACCGGCTCCAAGGTCACATCCGGGGTCACGGCGGTAAGCTGATCCGGTTCAATAGGGGCATCCGGGGCCTTGCCGTTGACAGCAGAACAGCGCCCAAATATAAACCCCATTGCAAGGCCCATCAGAAGGGCCACAAGGAACATCCGCCTGAACCGCTGGTTAAGGGCTTTGCGGCGCTGTTGCCGCTTGCTCATACTTTCTGAATAGTTCATTTGACACACCTTCTATTTCGGTTTTGTTCTTCAGCGGTTGCCCATCGGCAGTTATCAGGGGAATAGCCTTTGTCATTGTCTATCCGATCAATGGTCAGTTCATCGGAATACCCATGTGACATAGCCCAATCGTGGAAGGCTTGGAAATCGTTCTTCCATTCCGGGCAGACGGTAATTCCACGGGAACCGTAATACTTGAATTGCGGAGTATTGGGGTTGAAACAGCGGCTTTTCATATCCTCCCAAATCCCATATAGGCGGGAATGAATCATTCCGTGGGTAGAACGCAAGCCGTTCTTCAAGGCGGTTTTGTGAACGCATCCACAAGAAATCGTGTGGCCTGATCGTAAGTTCCAACCAAGAACCACGGTTTCATTGCCGCAATCGCAACGGCAAAGCCAAGCCGCTTGTTTGTTGGGGCTTTCTGCTCTGGAAAGAACCAACAGATTTCCAAAGCGTTTTCCGGTTAAATCAATCATCGTCTTTCACCTTCTTCATACTTGCGGAACAATTCATCCGTGTAATCTCTGCGCTGTTTTAAGGCTCCAAGAATATCTTCTTCAACCGTTCCCGGACAGATCATCAGGTAATAGAAACAGGGCCGTTCTTGCCCAAGGCGGTGAATACGCTTTTGGGATTGCTCCCACAATTCCGAACCTTGGGGAAGGCTGAAGTAAATGATTTTGTTGGCAAGCTGGAAATTGCCGCCCATTGCACCGGCTTGATACTGAATGAAGGTAATGCTGTTGTGCTGGTAGCGGTAAGCATCCAAGTTCTTTTCTTCACCGGAAAGAACAGACACAGGCCGGTTCAGGCCCTTGGCAATCCCCTTCAGGCGTTCCATTTCTTCCGTGAAGTTATAGAACACAATCAAGCGATCTTCCGTGCTGTTCACCAAATCCCGGAAGGCTTCATAACGGGCCGGGTTATATAGGCCGCAAAGCTGACGGGCGTAAAGGCGGCGGGTTAAACTGGTATCACCGATCAATTCCCGTTCACAATGGGCATTGGAACCGTAGAAATCCGCATCCAGTTCAAATTCACCAAGGTTGGCGCTGTCAATCGCAATATAGCGATCATTCCAGAACTTCCAATAAAGGGGTGAAGGGCGGGTTTTGACCTTGATCCAGTTCCGTTTTGGAAGGCTGATCCCGGCCTGTTCGGTAGTCATGAAAACGGCCCCATGTTCGGCCAGCTTCATCTTCAGCCGGTCAACATTCTTATAGCCGGTAATCTGTTGCCGCCAAAATCCATCGGTTTCAACCCATTCCGTTTGAATGTACTGCTTCCAGAACAGTTCTTTTGAAATCTTCCACCCCAACAGTTGGCATTGGCTCCATAGGTTTTCATACTTGCCGCCCGTGGGGGTGCCTGACAGAAGGATCACATTATCCGGTTTCAGCCCAAGAATGAACTTTGACCGTTTGGCGTTCTCGTTCTGGATCAGGGAACTTTCATCCAACATCAGCGTGAAGCCGGTCAGGGTTTTCAGCACATTCCGCCTGAAGGTCAGTTCGTAGTTGATCACGCCAATCATCAGGGTTGGAACTTCATGCTGAACCTGTTCAAAGAACCATTTGAAGGTTTTGGGGTTGGTCAGGTCGAACACACAATTCCGGGTGTAGTGGTCTTGAAAATGTTCAATCCAGTCTTGAACTTTTGAACATTGGCACACCACCAGATTGATCCGCTTGTTCAGCTTCATCATTTTTTCGGAACCAACAAAGGTTTTCCCAAGGCCCATATCAAGGTAATAGGCCACCCGGTTCTTCCCCTCGGTTTCGTCAAGGGCCTGTTGTTGGTGCTGGAACAGCGTGATCATAGGGTTTCAGGCCCTTCAATCATGGAAAGGTAATTTTCCACATTCACACCACGGGAAAGAAGTTCGGCCTTCATAGCCATTCCCAAGGGGCTGTTCAAGGCGTAATCACTCACCTGTTCCGGGGAAAGGGAAGTGATGTTGAACAAGGACTGTTTCACCAACTCGGAATGACCGCCACCGAAGGGATCAAAAGGGCAACAGTCAGGGGTGGCTTCAATGTCACGAACCACCATAGCTATCACCACGCCGGGGCGGTTCTTCAGCATCTTCACCGTGTTCAACAGGTGATCGGTTCCCATTTCTGCGGGGCGGAAAGCCTGTCCACCGGCTCCGATCCACAAGGTTCCATCAAATCTGGTTTTCATTGCTTTACTCCTTTTCTAAAAATCAGGCCGTAAGGCCGAAGAAGGAATTGAACTGATCAGCGCCCACATAATCACGGAACTTGGTGGGGTTGATGTAGTAATTCCAGCAAGCGCCGGTTCCGGGAACAGCGTTCCCGAAAGGAAGAAGGCCACGCTGAAGGCCGATTCTGACGAACTGATCAGATTTTCCCATGCACCGGGCGGCTTCCTTCACGCTGATCTTCTTGATGGGCGGTTCCGCAACCGGGGCGGCTCCATAACCCATCAGGTAATCAAAGGAAACGCCGGTGGCATCGGCAAGGGCCTTGATACGGTCAGGGCCGGGGGTGTTCTTCCCGGAAAGGTATTGGCTGATAGCGGCCTTAGAAGCCCCGGCCTGTTCAGACAGGGCGGATTGGCTCATATTGGCCTGTTCCATAGCGTTCTTCAAACGCTCTGCAAAGGTGGTCATTGTGCATACTCCTTTCAAACAGCTTTATTGGGTTATCACTCTTGTTCTTCAAAGGCCACTTCACATTCTCCACAGAGAACATGAACTTCCTTGGTGGCCCGGATGATGGTTCCGCAACAGGGGCAAACATACTTACGGGAACTTGATCCCCCCCCCCTTCCGGGAACCCTTCAGCGGATTGGTACGGGGCCGAACCAGACAAAACCCGGATTTGCCAAGGGATTTCACGAAGGCTTCAGCTTGCGGGTTCAGGGTGGTTTTGTGCCATCCGTACTTTTCGCCTTTCTCCACGGTCAGGCCGTGGGCTTCAGCGGTTTCTTTGAACTTCCGGTTGTGGTAGGAACCAGAACGGGAAGTGTCCTGAACATTGTCCTGAAGGTTCTGAAGGTGAACCATTTCGTGAAGCAAGGTTCCACAGGTTTCTTCAAAGGGGCGGTTCAGGTATTCGGCACACAGGTTGATTTCGTAATAACCGCCTTCCTTGGTGCCATCTTGCCAAGCCTTCCAAGCGGTACACCAGCCGTAGGCCCCACGGGTATGATCCGGGGAAACGGTGATCACAGGCTTTTCCAACTTCCCTTCAAAGAAGGCTTTGTTGAACTTTGAAAACAAGGTTTCAAGTTCATCAATGACCGGTTTCAAACTGACTTCATTCATGGTGCTTACTCCATTTGTAGACTTTTTGCCTACTTAACAGGCAAAAAAAATCGCCACTCGTTCTTCTTCCGTCAGGCCAAGAAGATCATACAAAGCCTGAATCTCATTGGCCCGAAATTCACTACGGTTATTGATCTTATTCAAAAGGCCCTGATAGGTAATTCCAATCTTCTTGGCAATAAACCGAAGTTTATAACCGGACTGGTCGATCTTCTCACGCAACAGCTCTGTGTTGGTCATACGGCAATCACCCCTTTCTTCAAAATCGGTAGGCATCTTGTCTACACTCACATACTACCACGATGTAGGAAGAATGTCAACATCTTTTTTGAAAAAGCTAAAAATATGTTGACAAGCCGCCAACAGCGCCGTATAATTAGTAACAGAAAGGGGGTCATTCACTTGTCCACAATAGGAAGCAGAATTCGCAATCGCCGGGAAGAACTTGGTTTATCCCAAGATGAACTTGGTAAAAGATTAGGGTACAAATCCCGTTCTTCAATAAATAAGATTGAACTTGATCAGCGTAACCTTACTCAATCTAAAATCAAGGCTATTGCTGACGCATTAGATACTACACCGGCCTATATCATGGGATGGAATGAACCAAATCAGAAACTTGACGCTGAAAAACTGAAGTTCTTTGATAATCTTTTTCCAATTGAAACCAAGCGTTTCCCGCTGTTGGGGGATATTGCTTGTGGCAAACCCATTGTTGCCAACGAAGAAAAGGAACTATATGTGGAAGCTGGGGCCGGTATTCAGGCTGACTTTTGCTTACGGGCAAGGGGTGATTCCATGATTGGGGCCAGAATCTATGATGGTGATATTGTGTTCATCCAGCAACAGGATATGGTTGATGATGGTGAAATTGCCGCCGTTATCATTGATGATGAAGCTACTTTGAAGCGGGTGAACTATTATCCTGAAAAGAACTTGCTGATTCTGAAGGCCGAAAACTCTAAATATGAAGATTTGATTTATACCGGTGAAGAACTGAACCATATCAGAATTCTTGGAAAAGCCGTAGCCTTCCAAAGCGATATTAGATAGAAGGTGATTCGGTGAAGAAGTTCTTGAAAGGCTTTGGAATCTTCTTTTTCAGTTTCGGGTTTATCGTCTACACAATCATGTTTTTTACAGAAGCGCCAGAACTCCGCCCCGTGTTCATCATAATGGATGTCATTATGGGGTTCTTCCTGTTCCTACTTCTGCGAAAAAGAAAGCCAAAACAGAAGGCCCCACCCAAAACAGAACCCACCGTTCAGGTTCATTCCAATCTAAACCCGGAACGGGCTATTAAATCCATGCCGGGGGCCTACACCGTAGCAGAAGCCAAAAACCATGTGCGGATTGTTCAAGATTGTTTGAACATCTTTGAAAAGACGAAGAACCTTGAAACATTCTTTTCCCGCTATGAATATGGTATGCAAATAGCCCTGACGGTGGATCAAGCGGCCAAGGCCGGGATCATCCCTTACACATCTGATCTTCCAGCTTCTTTCTTCAAGGCGGCTGATAATCAGAAAGAACGGGTTTTGTTGGATTCCTATTCCGATCAGAAAGCCAAGATTGATGAACTGAAAACCGCAAAGGCTAAAGCCACCCATTGGAACCGGTATCTGAACACCCTGAAAGAATACGAAGATCAATATTCCATGAACCCTGATTCTGAATATCCTGAAGTTCTGGAACAGGTCAAAGGTGAACTTGACAAACTTGATCTGTCCACATCTGTTCCACCGCCTGAAGCCTAAAAACACAGGTAAATCAAGGTTTTGGAACAGATGGTACAGATAAAACGCCGGTTCCCTATATACTCTTTTTCTTTTATATTTTTTTCTCTATTCTTTGAAGTAATATAGCATCTGTACCATCTGTTCCGTTCCTCAAAACCTACACAGCTCAAGGCTTTTTGATGGAACAGATACGGAACAGATACAAAAAAAAAATGACCGCCCCCGGTCTTGCACACCGGAAGCGGTCAGGCGAAACAAACCCTTTTGAAGTTAATGTTTCAAACGCCTTTGAACATTATATCACATGGGGTTTAGCTTTGCCATACCCAATTTTGAAAGTTCAGGTGATATAATGCGAAATCCAAACGGGTATGGAACGGTTGCAAAGCTATCAGGCCAACGCCGCCGCCCGTACATCGTGAAGAAAACCATAGGTTGGAATGACAAAGGCCATCCCATCTATGACATCATCGGCTATGCTGAAACCCGTGAAGCCGGGAACATCATGCTTGCTGAATACAACCGTGATCCTTGGGATGTTGACCGGGCCAAGATCACCCTTCAACAGCTTTTTGACCTCTGGAAAGAAAAGAAGGCCCCGAAGCTGGGGGAATCCAACCGTTCTTCCCTCTGTTCAGCGTTCAAGCATTGTTCAGCGTATGTGAACAAGCCTTATAAACAACTGCGATCCTACCAAATGCAAGAAACCATTGATGGTTGTGGGAAAGGGTATAGCACCCAAGCGGCCATCAAGAACCTGTGGGGCCACCTTGACCGGTTCGCCCTTGAAATGGATATAATAAACCGGTGCTTCTCCGAACTTCTGACTTCTGATCCAATACCGCCCACCAGCCGCCTTCCATTCACCAACGATGAAATCAAAACGGTGTGGGAACATCAGTCTGATCCTTGGGTTGATACTGTTTTGATCTTGCTATATTCCGGGTGGCGTATCTCTGAATTTTTGAACCTGAAACCTGAAGATATAGACTTGAAGGAAGGCACGATGAAGGGCGGCACCAAAACGAAGGCCGGTAAGAACCGCATTGTTCCCATCCATCCAAAGATCAGGCCCTTGATTGAACGGCGGCTTGCCGAAGGTGGCCCCCGGCTGATCAGCTACAATGGGAAGATTTGCAATCAAACCCAATACCGGATATTTTGGGCGGATATTATGAAGGCCCTGAAGCTGAATCATACCCCGCACGAATGCCGCCACACCTTTGAAACCAAATTGGATAGCGCCGGAGCCAACCGGAAATGTATTGATTTGCTCATGGGTCATGTGTCCAAGGACACGGGAAACCGGGTCTATAATCACAAGACTTTGGACGAACTGAAGGCCACCGTGGAACTGATTCCATAGGGTTCAAACCGGTGAACATTTTAGGCCGCTGAACGCTGAACTATGCACACATTAGTAACAAGAAAACCCCGAACCCCTGAAAAATCAAGGGTTCGGGGTTCGTCTGTTTTTATGGTTCCATGTTTTATGGATTGCAAAATATAAAAAAGGAGAGATTCCACTTATGAAGAAGCTTGCAATGGTTTTAGCAATGGTCATGCTGGTTGGTACCCTCAGCGCTTGCGGAGGAGGCGGCAACGCAACGACCAATAACGCCAACAATACCGGTAACACTCCGGCAACTGGCACCGTAGCTCCCGCAGAAAACTCCGAAGTCAAGCTGCTTAAAACCAGTATGCCCACTTCTTGGGATGAGACGCATGGTTATACACAGGCAATTATGGCAATGAACAAGTATCTGGACGAGGTTTCCAGCGGCCAGCTGCAGCTGGATATTTATCCTGGTGGTCAGTTGGGCGATGAGACCGCCGTCTTTGAGTGCCTGCAGCTTGGAACCGTTGATTGTGCAATCTTCAACTCTGCAAGTCTTTCAAACTTTACGCACTCTCTGGAGGCATTTGATCTGCCTTACCTGTGGGTAGATGAAAATGGTTATGCGGACGAAAAATTGCAAAATGCGGTGGTTAGCTCTGATTTTGCGAAGAGCTATCTAGATAAGGTCTATGAGGAAACCACCGTGCGCGCTGTGGGCTTCCTTTATAACGCTGCCCGAGATTTCTTCCTGAATAAGCCGCTTAATTCCTTGGCTGACGCTTCTGCCATTAAGCTGCGTTCTATGTCTGCTCAGATGCACCTGGATATGTATACTGCTATGGGTTTTACACCTGTCCCCATGGGCTACAGCGAGGTGTATAACGCCATGCAAACCGGTGTGGTGGATGGCTTCGAAGACACTGCCTGCTCCACTATTACCGGTGGCACCTATGAAACTGCCAAGTATGTGGTCAAGTCCGGCCATGCTACGGCCTCCCCGCTGTTTGTTTGCAGCGGCATGACTTGGGATACACTGACTGCTGAGGAGCAGAGTTGGCTGATGGAAGCTGTGGAGGCTGGCCGGCAGGCTTGCTATGATACCTTTGCTGAGTCCCAGGCAAATGCTTATAAGACCTTTGAAGAGAAGGGGATGTCTGTTACTAACATTGATCAGGAGGCCGCTATGGCAGCCTGCGTGCCCGTTATCCTAAAATACTGTGAGGATGACGCCGTGAAGGCTGCTTACGAGTATGTCCAGGCCGAGCGCGAGAAGATGGGCTTTGCTGCCTATGTGGGCATGGAAGACCACATGGATGTCTTTGGAGACGCCAAGTAATACGAAAAGAATCAGGAATCCATTCTGCCGCCAGACAGCTAAGCCTGTCTGACGGCAGGGAATAAAGGTCAGGTGAGAACAATTAAAACATTTGTCAATATTTTGGATACTGCCAACAACATGCTCATTCGCATTATTGAATATGTGTTGGCGGTTATATTGAGCATACAAATCATTTTGATTTTTGTGACAGCGATAATGCGGTACTTATTTAATCACGCGATACCATGGACCGACGAGCTAACCACCTATCTGCTTGTCGCTATCACGTTTCTGGGGGGATACGTGGCATCCAATAAGGGTGCGCTTGCTAAGGTGGAGTTGATTTCCAGCCTGTTCAAAGGCATAACCGGTAAAGTAATTCAGGTACTAAGCAGATTGATTTCTGGAGGACTTGTAGGCTGGATCGCTATTTATGGCACGCAGTTGTTTTTCAGCCCCATCGTCCAAAACCAAACCAGCTCTGCGATGCGGATGCCGGTGAAGTTTATCTGGTGGACGTTGCCAGCATCCATGTGGCTCCTTCTGTTCACCGAGGTATTGGGTATTATCCATATCTTTGTCCCGAAGCAGGAGGAGACCTCTGAGGTTCTGGGGTCTGAAGCCGAGGAGGGAAACATATGATACTTATCGTTACTTTCATTGTCACCATGGTCCTAGGCGTACCAATCGCTTATGTCCTGGGGTTGGTAGGTGCTGCTGGACTGATTACCATGGGACCTACCTATTTTTCCACAGTGGCACAAAAGCTGTTTTCCTCCGCCAACAATTATAGTCTGATGGCAATTCCGATGTTTATTCTGGCTGGCGAGTTGATGGGGTTGTCTGGAGATGTTAATCGCCTGATGGATTTCTGCCGCTCTATCATTGGGCGCATTCGGGGCGGCATCGCCTATGTCTGCACCATCGTTGGATTGATGCTTGGCGGTATTCTGGGCATGGCCAATGCAGAAGCGGCACTGCTTGGCTCTACTATTTATCCTGAAATGCGTAAGGACGGGTATGAAGATACTTTTTCCGCCTGTTTCATCGCCTCTGTCTCCGTTGTTGGCCCACTGATCCCTCCCGGATTGCTGTATGTGGTATACGGCGTAGCCAGCGGAACACCCATCAAATCCCTGTTTGAAGCCGGTGTAGTTCCTGGTTTTTTGGTTGCCGCGGCTCTGATGCTGGTTATTTTTATCCTGGGCCGAAACCCTAAGCGCCAGTGGAAGACCCACCAGTGGCAGGGTTGGAAACATGTCTGGACATGTTTCAAAAATGCGGCTTTTTCCATTGTGGCACCGTTTCTCACATTTACCTGCATTGCGGCGGGTATCACCACAGCAACTGAGGCGGCATCGGTTATTATCGTTTTCGTTCTGATCGTGGGCACTGTGGTCTATAAGAAAATCCACTTCAAAGAACTCATTCCCATGATTATCCATTCTGCGGTCATGAGCGCTGCGATCCTGATGATTGCCTCCATGGCTGGCGTTATGGGTTGGGTTCTGGCCATTGAGCAAATTCCCCAGCAAATCTGCAATTTCATGATGTCCCTGACGAATAGCCCGGTTGCTGTCCTGTTCATCATTCAGATTTTCCTGCTTCTTGTGGGTATGTTTATGGATGCTGCGCCTGCGGTGCTGATTTTGGTCCCGGTATTTCTACCTATTATGCAGCAGTACGGCCTGGATCCTGTTCACTTTGGCCTGCTGATGTGCTTCAATCTGACCATCGGCGTGCTGACTCCGCCTGTGGGAACTTGCCTGTATACTACAGCCATGGCAACCAATGTGCGGATCGATCGAATGATAAAGGGTATTTGGCCTTGGCTTGGAATACTGGTTGTGGTTCTCTTCATTTGTACTTATTGGCAGGGACTGATTCTGTTTATTCCACGCTTGCTTGGCTACGGCGGATAAAATTATACCCGGATAGAATATCCACAAAAATAGATTGGGGGACGAACCATTATGATCAAGAACGAGCACAAAATCAACGACTCTCTTTCCACGGAAATCCGAAAGGCAAATGAAACCCGCGGACTCTGGTACTACGAATTAGTTAAGAGCGCCGGGAAGTACGGACTGGATGAGGAAGCGTATGCTCGGAGTGCTATCCGCAAGCTTGGCAATTTGTACCGTGGGCTCTATCCCGATACAGACAGCGTGCCTGAGTTTATGGGGGCATTCCTCAACGATCACAACATCAAGCAGTTCCACATGGAGCTGAAAAGTCTGACAGATGAAGAAGCTGTGGTTCATTTCCATTACTGCCCTATGTGCGGTGCCTGGACAAAGTTGACAGACGACGAGAAAGAAATTGGCATGATCTGCGACTGTGCCATGGATGTGGACAGAGGAGTCTTCGACTTGTATGATCACATCGGATTTAAGCTGGAAAAAGCTATTGGTTGCGGCGACGACGTTTGTGAGTTGCATTTCTATAAAAAATAATCGGGGGGATTGGGATCATGGTTGTAAATGAGCCGAAAAAGTACATTGGAGAATATGAGGTGGATTCTGTCCGCGGCGCCTATGAAAACCGGGGGCGGTGGTACTACTATCTGGTAAAGGAAGGCTTAGATCAAGGGTTACCATTAGACTTTGCTAGAGACGCCATGCGGGAGGCTGGCCGCTTCCAATATGAGACCCGTTTCAAAGATGTGGCAACAATCGACGAGTTTGCCAACGAGTTCATGACCTATGGTGTTGAAAAGGTGAATGAGGGTGAAGTTGTCCGCAAGACGGATGATGAGTTGGAAATCGACCTTGGATACTGCCCACTGGTGGCAGCCTGGCAGAAACTCACGGATGACGAAGCGTTTATGTCCAACATCTGCGATGTCTGCATGGATATGGATCGTGGCCTGGCAGAGAGCATGGGATGGGAAATGGAGCTGAAGAACACTATTGCCTCAGGCTGCGGTAAATGTACTATGTGCTTCAAAAAGAAGTGATTTCCACCGCCGCCGTGCGTTTTGGTGGAAGGCATCGTGACTGACCGCCATCTGAGCAGTCCATCGTGGTGAGAACAGTGAGAGGCTGAAGGGCGGAAGCCTGCGGACATTCGGAACAGAAGTTTTTGTCCAGATGTCCGTGGGCAGCCGCCCTAATTTATTTGGAAAGGATAAGTGCTATGAAAAAAATCATTAACGATCCAGAAAAAGTCGTTTCCGAGATGCTGGCAGGCATGGAGATTGCGGAAAAGGGACTGCACTATCTCCCCGGCAGTGAAGTAATTGCACGCCGCACTCCCAACAAAAACAAGGTTGCTTTGATCTCCGGAGGCGGCAGCGGTCACGAGCCTGCCCATGCCGGCTATGTGGGAAAGGGAATGTTGGACGCTGCCGTAGCTGGTAATGTGTTCGCATCGCCCTCTCCTGACAGGATTATGGCGGCAATTCACGAGGTGGCCGGAGAAAAAGGTGTCCTGTTGATTATTAAAAACTACTCCGGAGATATCATGAACTTTAGCATGGCTGCGGAGTTGGCTGAGATGGAAGGGTACCGAGTCATGTCCGTGGTGACAAAGGACGACGTGGCTGTTCCAGACAGCACTTTTTCTACTGGCCGCCGTGGAATTGCGGGTACGGTGTTTGTCCATAAAATTGCAGGTGCTGCAGCTGAGGCGGGTAAAGATCTGGAGGAATTACGGAATCTGGCACAGAAGGTCATCGACAATACCCGCTCTATGGGCATGGCAATGACTCCTTGTGTCTTGCCTGGTGTGGGAAAGCCAGGCTTTACACTGGATGAAAATGAAATTGAAATCGGCATGGGCATTCATGGTGAGCCAGGTGTGGAGCGTACTGCTGTCAAAACAGCAAAGGAACTTGCTGAAATCCTCTGCTCCCGCATTTTGGCGGACATGGACTACTCAGGCTCCGAGGTTGCGGTCATGGTCAATGGCTTGGGCGGAACTCCTCTAATGGAGTTATATATTCTGGCAGGCGAGGTGAATACTCTGCTCAACGAAAAGGGACTGAAACCCTGCCGCTGGTACGTTGGCAACTATATGACCTCTTTGGAGATGAGCGGATGCTCTGTTTCACTGCTGAAGTTGGATGAGGAAATGAAAAGTTATCTAGACGCCGTGACGGATGCCCCGGCATGGAGGAACTGAATATGGTTAAGATTCATTTGACAAGTCAGGGATACGTGGACTATCTGAAGGCGGTCACCGCCAAAGTGGCCTCGGAAAAGGATTATATTACGGAGTTGGATGCCGCTACCGGTGATGGAGACCATTGGGCCAATATGAACACCGGTTTTACAAAGCTTATGGAAGTTGAATCAGAGCTGCGGGCCCTTGGCCTTGCGGATCTATTCAAAAAAGTGGCCATGACTATTATGTCTGGCGTTGGAGGTTCCTCTGGTATTCTCTATGCCAGCGCTTACCTGAAGGCTGCAGCCGTGGTAGGAGACAGAGAGGCACTGGATGCGCAGGGCTTGCTGGATGTCTTGGATGCTGAGTTGCAGGGAATTATGCAGCGAGGTAATGGTCAGCCCGGGTTCAAGACGATGATCGACCCTCTTTACCAGGCGGTAGAGGCTATGCGTCAAGCCATGAACAATGGGGAGACCCAGGCGGTAGAAGCTATGCGTAAAGGTGCTAAGCAGGGGATGGATGCAACACGGGATATGGAAGCTGTTCGAGGTCGCGCCTGCTATCAGGCGAACAAAGGCGTGGGCCATCTGGATCCCGGTGCCGTTACGATGTATTATCAACTGAACCTGCTAGGAGAGGCTGCCCTGGCTAGTGCTGCGGAATGAGGAAGATACCAATGAATGAACTTCTCAGACTAATTCGTAATGACATGAAGCCGGCTTTGGGGGTTACCGAACCGGCGGCAATTGCCTTGGCATGTGCCAGGGCACGGAGCCTGAGTGATGAACCTGTGAAACATGTCACTGTTCGCGTGAATTCAGGTATTTATAAAAATGCGTTTACCTGTGGCATCCCAGGAACAGACAAGGTTGGAAATGACTACTCCGCTGCTCTTGGTATTGTCTGCGGCGATTGGGAGAAAGGTCTTTGTGTACTTGAAATCGTGACCGATCAGGATGTGGAAACTGCTGCGGCAATGCTTCGGGCCGGCATGGTCCAGGTGCAGATGGACTCGATTAGCTCCGAACTCTTCATCAGCGCCACGGTAGAGACGGAACACGACACCTGTACGGCCATTATCAGAGGCGGACACACAAATTTCTGCCATGTGGAGAAAAATGGACAAGTGCTCCTGCACCAGGAATATGTTCCCGCAAAGGAAACTCGTTCCCCTATTGTAAACTATTCACTTGCCCAGATTCGGGACTTCGCAATCAACGCGGAGTTGGAGGATCTTCAATTTATGCAGGAAGCCTATGTTGTCAACGAAACTTTAGCACAGGCCGGCGCCCAGTGGGATCGCTGTGTCATCACAGCGGATATGATTCTTCAAAATGGAGGATCACTGCTGTCTCAAGATCCCCGCATAAGTGCAAAAACTCTAGCTTGTGCGGCCGCTGAAGCCAGAGTACTGGGCATTGACAAAGCTGCTATGAGCATTACAGGCAGCGGAACTCATGGCATTATCTGCACAATGCCGCTTGATGCATATTGTCAAGTGTTAGGTATAGACGAAAACCGAAAGCTGCGAGCAACCGCAATCAGTTACCTTGTTACCATGTACATTAAGGAGTTCTCCGGAAAGCTGTCTGCTTTTTGCGGGTGTGGTATCGCTGGAGGTACTGGTTTGGCCTGCGCATTAACTTATCTCATGGGGGGGGATAAGAATGCTATGGAGCGAGCCATCAGCAACATGGCGGCCTCCATCACAGGTATGATTTGTACAGGAGGCAACCATTGCTGCTGCTTGAAGGTGATCTCTGCTGTGGACTGTGCGCTTAACTCCGCTTTACTGGCGGTGGATGGTGCCTCGATCGGGGATGCGCATGGCATTTGTGGCAGAACACCAGAGCAAACAATGAAGAATGTGGGGCTGATTGCCGACCCTGGTATGGTGGAAACAGAGAAAGTAATTGTAGGCATTATGCGTGAGAAACAATAAGAGAGATGCGAATCACAAGTCTGAAGCTTGAGGTTTTGTCCCGAACCTCATCTTTCCTGGTCCTTCCTAAGGCCGGACCGGATAAGCGGGGATTCCGTGTTCCTTGCAATAGCTGAGGTTTTCACGGCTCCGGTAGATTTTGTCTGTCAGAATGTGAGCTGGGTAACGAAAAGTAGGCGAGGAATATGCTTTTGTGCCCATGGAGTTCTTTATCAGTTTTTGAAATAGGAGCGAAGACATAAGAGGAAACTCCCTACAGCCATTTCTCCCCATATTTCTTCATCAACATTCTGTATAGTTATGTGCGTTTGGCACTCTTCAACGTTTTGCTTGTGCTCACACTTGCCGTCTAGCGCATGAAGCGGGAAAGAGAAGAAAGCGAACCGCAATACAGCGGAGACTTAGGAGAATATTGCGCATTGTCTAAATATGTCATTTCATGATTGCTGTATTGAAAAAACATGAGAACCAAGTCTGCTCATGCTTACCCATCTAATCTGAGATTCCTACATTGCTTCCAGCGACGCAAAATATGACATGTGAACAGGAACGGAAATCTCCAGTTGACCCACGCTGTGACCCACGAGCAGAAAAAACGGGGCGGAAACAACGGAGAAAAGCGTATCTATGGGTGATGAAATCCTGCAGAAAACCCGCTTTATTCTCCCAAAATCCCGCGGAAGACGCCCCTATCGAATCTTCACACGCATGAGGCCACTGGTTCGAGTCCAGTAGTCTCCACCAGAAATCACCGGAATCGCTTGATTCCGGTGATTTTCTCCTATAATCTGCAACTTTTTGAGATGCTTAATTTTCGGCGTTTCATCAAGACTCACAATCTGACCCACACGGGGAAAGGCGCGGAAAGTACCGGACAGGGCCAGACAGGAATTTTCCTGTCTGGCCCTGTGTTTTTTGCCATATTTACCGCATCTGCTGGCTGATGACCCCACCGATGGTGTCCGCGGCGTCCTGTTTCATTTGGGCCGTGGCATGGGTGTAGGTGTTCAGGGTGAAACCAGCCGAATAGTGGCCCAACGCGCCGGACAGCGTTTTCACGTCCACCCCGCTTTTCAGCGACAGCGTGGCGAAGGTGTGGCGCAGATCGTGAAACCGGATGTGTTCCGCGCCGATGGCCTTCAAAATTTTATCGTGGGTCCGACGGAAAGCGTCCGGGTCATACATGGTTCCGGTTTTGGGCGATGGGAACAGATACGGATTGC